>Ga0209308_10000036_pt1 | contig 126713 bp, 150 predicted proteins | sample COGITO_mtgs_1204_3_FD_184806 | JGI IMG/M metagenome (GOLD analysis project Ga0209308, IMG submission 184806) | Pelagic marine microbial communities from North Sea - COGITO_mtgs_120405 (SPAdes) (version 2) | ecosystem: Environmental > Aquatic > Marine > Epipelagic ... | reverse complement strand
AAATAGAAAGAAAGCAAAGCTTAAGAAAAAAGAAAAAATTAGTGCAGAAAAAGCTGCAGCTAAAGCACCAGCAGAAGAGCCGGTAGCAGAAGAAGCTCCAGCAGAAGAAGCTCCAGCAGAAGAAGCTCCAGCAGAAGAAGCACCAGCAGAAGAGCCGGTAGTAGAAGAAGCTCCAGCAGAAGAAGCTCCAGCAGAAGAAGCTCCAGCAGAAAAAGATTCAGATAAATAAATATTTAGACTCTAAAGCTTTAGCATAGAGCATTCATGTTTATTGATTAAATTAAAATATGAATATATTTTTCATCACACCGTTTCCCGATTCAATTAAAACTTTAATTGATAACAATATTGCCAATCAGGGAGTCAAAAAAGATTTACTAAATATAGATATTATTAATCCTCGAGATTTTGCTAAAGATTCCTACAAGAAAATAGATGACGAGCCCTATGGCGGAGGAAGTGGAATGGTTATGATGTGTGAACCATTTTTTGCTGCGATTGATGATTGTATATCTAAATCTACAAATAAGCCAAAAATTATATTTCCATCTCCCAAAGGAAAAGTTTTAAATCATTCTATTTCATCTGAATTAAGTAAAGAAGAAACATTAATATTTATATGTGGTCACTATAAGGGATTAGACCAAAGAATCATTGATAAATATGTAGATCTTGAAGTTTCTATTGGAGATTATATTATATCTAATGGCGAGTTATCGTCAATGATAGTGTTTGATTCAATTGTTCGATTAATACCGGGAGTTTTAAACGATTTAAATTCTGCTATGACAGATTCTTTTGTTGACGATTTACTTGATGCTCCTTATTTTACGCGGCCTAATCAAATAGATGGATTAAAAGTGCCAGATGTGCTATTATCAGGGAATCATAAGTCTATTAAAGATTGGAAGAAAAAAAAGAAAATTGAAATAACTAAAGACAGAAGACCTGATCTTTGGAGAAAGTATAAAAAATTAAATGATTAAAGATAATTTAAGAGACGATATTCCGAATTTTAAAACTGGAGATACATTGTCTATCAATGTTAATGTAAGAGAAGGAAAAAAAGTTCGACAACAGCTTTTTAAGGGCACTGTTATTGCGCGTAAAGGATCTGGCATATCAGAGACTATTACCGTTAGAAAGATGTCTGATGGCATAGGAGTTGAAAGAGTATTTCCTCTACATTCACCTGTTATTGCTTCTATGAAAGTAGATAGAATAAATAAGGTTAGAAGAGCAAAGCTTTATTACTTAAGAGGTCTTTCTGGTAAAGCAGCAAGATTAGCTGAAAAAAAATAAAGATTGATTTATAATACTCTACTGTTTGTTCTAAGCTTGTCCCACATGTCTGTTCACATTGTAATGATGCTAGTTCCAAGCATGTTTATTGATCTAGTTGAATTTTATGGCCTAACCAAAGCATCACTCGGTTTAATTTTTAGTATTAGCAGTTTTTGTTTTGGGCTAGGCTCTCTACCAATGTCATTGTTATACAATAAGTATGGACCTAGAATGCTGCTCGTACTTTCTCAATTAGGAATATTTGCTTCTGCTTTTCTAGCATCTAATTGCCAAAGCGTTGAAAGTTTTGCAGTGTTCAATATTTTTTTAGGGTTATTTGCTAGTATACATCATCCCGTGTCATTAACTCTTATATCAGAAGTCTTTGATAATAACATTTCTAAAGCAAATGCATTTCATGGTATTTTTGGTAGCTTAGGAGTTTCTACAGGACCTTTGCTTTGTTATTATGCAGTTAATAATTTTGATTGGCAGTTTTCTTTTTTTATGATTGCCATTTTTAATCTTATAATTGCACCTATAACTTATTTTGTTATTCCAAAATCTAAATCTAGAGAATCAATAAGCACTCTTGATTTTAAAAAAGGAAGTCAATTAAGAATGTTAAAAATATTTTGTTTTTTATCTTTAGTTGTAGGTATTGTTTTTACTGTTTTTAATACATTTATTCCTTCCGTTTTTAAAGTTGCACTTGGAGAAAAATCAAACTTGTTAGTATCTGGAATCTTGATATTTGGTATTATTGGACAAATTTTATCAGGATTTTTTGGAGATAAATATAACAGAATGAAGCTTTTATCATTTGTTCTTATGATCTTATGTCCATTATTCTTTGCCACATATTTTTTGAGTAATTTTTCATTAGTTACCGTATCTGTATTGCTAGCAATTTTTATGTATGCTATTCAACCATTAATTAATTCAATTATTAAAGATATTACTAATCCAAGAATTCGACCTCTAGTGTTTGGGATGAACTTTTTTTTAATGTTTGGAGTATCTGGACTTGTAGCTGCATTAGGAGGACTAATTGCAGATTTAGATAGTTTTAAGTTAATTTTCCCTATATTTTCGATATTATTTCCAGTAGGAATTTTTTTATTATATTTATTGAATAAAAATAAAGAGGTAGTAGAGGTATAATGTTAATAAGTATGACAGGTTTTGGTGTTGGACATTACGAAGATAGTAGTATAGTCGTAGATGTAGAACTAAAGTCATTCAATTCAAGGTATTTTGAATTAAATACTAGATCTTTTGATTTATCAGGAGAGTCGGAATATAAAATAAGAACCTTCTTAAAAAATAAGCTTAAAAGAGGTTCTATTAATTTGAGTGTTAAAATTGACTCTAAAGACCAATTAAGATTAAATAAGCACAAATTAGAAAGCATTTTAAAATCATATAAAGTGATTGAGAAAGAATATGGATTAGATCTAAACTACAGTCATTTACTTAAAAACAATGATATGATGAGCTTTAGAGCGCTCCCTAAGTCAGTTGAGAGTAAGGTTTTGAAGGCTGTAAAGCTTGCCACTGATCAAGTTTTAGATATGAGATCGAAAGAGGGTAAGTCTATTGAAAAAGAATTTATGCAATACATTACCATAGCAAAGAAAGATTTAAATAAAATTGAATCTATTTATTCGAAGTTGGTTCAAAAGAAAGTTAATTCAAAAAATACGAGCGAATCTAAGGTTGAAGAACTAGAGAAGCTTGATGTTACTGAAGAAATCGATAGAACAAATAGTCACTTTAATCAAATTATACTTTCCGTTAAATCAAAAGACTTTTCAGGTAAAAAGATAAGTTTTATTCTACAGGAAATTAATAGAGAATCGAATACAATTTTATCTAAATTTTTAGATAAAAATATTGCCAAGCATGCAATAAGTTTAAAGATGCAGGCGGAAAAGTTAAGAGAGCAAGTAAGTAATATTTTATGAAAAACTTCTTTATCATATCAGGATCTTCAGGTTCAGGAAAAACAACATTACTAGAATTGCTTTCTCGTGATTTAAATATGGATATTTCAGTATCATGTACTACTCGCAATAAAAGAAAATATGAAATCGATGGCGTGCACTATTCTTTTATATCTGAGGAAAAATTTCAAGATATGATCGATGAAGATAAGTTTCTTGAATATGAGAATGTTCATGGCGATCTGTATGGAACACCACTAGATAGCTTAAAAGGTTATCTAGAAGAAAATAAGTCTTTATTTCTAGAATTGGATGTCAAAGGAGCATTAAGCCTAAAGAGGATATATCCATCAAATACAATATCCATCTTTCTTTCTCCACCAAACCTAGATGAGCTTAGAAAAAGATTGGTGAATAGATCTACAGAATCTGATCAAGAAATTGAGAAAAGATTGAGCAGATTTGAGCAAGAAGACAATTTAAAAAAAGAATTTGACTATACACTTATTAATGATAATTTCGAAACCACGTTTGAAAAGCTAAAAAGAATGATTATTTCATTTAAGGAAGAGGACTAAAAATGGCAGTTGAAGCAATTTCTTTTAAAAAATTATTGAAGAAAACAGATGATATTTATGAGGCAGTTCTTGTTTCATCCAAGAGAGCTAGGCAGATTTTACAAGATCGTGTTGTAAAGCAGATGATAGATGAAAATGAAGAAATCATTGATGAAGATGGAATTTTTGCAGAGCCTGTTGTAAGAGAACATATTGATTATGACAAAGAAGAAAAGGTTACAAGTATTGCTCTCGATGAATTTCTAGATGGAAAAATTGACTGGAAAAAGTCAGACGATTCAATTGACAAATAATTTAAGTGTAAAAAAACAATACCTTTCGCAAAATAAAGATTTATTTGGCGAAGAAATTTTTCTGGAATTACCCCTAAAATCCAAACAGTCAAAAACTGTAATAATCGATGATACGTGGTATTATGCGCTTCAAAATGAATTCAAAAAAGATTATTGGCATTCTTTAACAAAAACTGTACGGAATCTTTACAAAACAAAGACTGTATATCCTGAACCTAAAAATATGTTTAATGCATTTGATTCTACTCCTTTTGATAGAGTGAAAGTAGTTATTATAGGTCAAGATCCATACCACGGCGATGGACAAGCTCACGGTCTATCTTTTAGTGTGCAAGAAAATACTAAAATACCTCCAAGCTTAAGAAACATTTATAAAGAATTACATTCAGATTTAGATTTACCTATTCCTGATACTGGAAACTTACAATCTTGGGCTGATCAGGGTGTCTTGATGTTGAATACAGTTTTAACGGTAGAGGCTAATAATGCTAATTCACATAAAGATTTAGGATGGGAAATATTTACAAAAGCAGCTATTGAGGCTATATCAAGAGAATTAAAAAATGTAGTATTTATATTATGGGGGAAGCAAGCACAATCTCTTTCTTCTATTCTAAATGATAAAAATCATTTTATCCTCTCATCAGCACATCCTTCTCCGCTGTCAGCTCACAATGGCTTTTTTGGATGTAAGCATTTTTCAAAGGCTAATGAATATCTAATTAAGCAAGGTAAAGATCCTATTAATTGGAGTATTTAATTAGTCTTCTTATAAATAAGCTATCAAAAAAATAGATATTATATAAAGGATTAACTTGTCAGATGTCTAAAAGATTGCTAATCTATTAAAGAAGTAAATTAGCGATGTTGAAAGTATGTGGATAAACACAAGCTTTAAAAAAAATGGCAGACAATAAAAACAAAGATATAAATTTGCAGCCGCAGGCTATAGAAGCAGAAGAAGCTGTTCTTGGGTCGATGATGATTGATGAAGATGCTACTAATAGAGCAATATCTCTACTAGGATCCAGTCATTATTTTTATAAAGATTCTCACAAGAAAATTTTTGATGCAATGCTTTCTTTATCTTCAAAGAATAGTCCAATTGATACAGTTTCTGTTTCAGATGAATTAAAAAAGGCTAAAGCACTAAAGTCTGTAGGAGGTCTATATTATTTAACAGGATTAGTTGATAAAGTTCCTACTTCTGCAAATGTCGAGGTATATGCTTCAATAGTTAAAGAAAAAGGAATATTACGTGATCTGATTTCTACTTCTCATGAAATTTCTAAGAAAGCATTTGATGAAGGAGATGCCGTTGGATCAATTTTGGACGAGGCTGAACAGTCTATATTCAATCTTACAGAACAAAAAGACACTAAAATTTATTCACATATTGAGCCAATTTTAGCTGATACCGTTAAAAGATTAGAGGGTATAGCGGCTAATCCAGGAGGTGTAATTGGAGTTCCATCGGGAATTATTGATTTAGATAAAGTAACTTCCGGTTTTCAAAAAAGTGATTTAATTATTATTGCAGGTAGACCTGCAATGGGTAAAACAGCTTTAGCTTTATCCATAGCTAGAAATGCTGCATTAGAAAATAATTCACCTGTAGCTATTTTTAGTCTTGAGATGTCAAGCGATCAATTAGGTACTAGGCTCCTTTCTTCTGAAGCTAAAATAGATCAATCAGAGGCAAGAAGTGGGCGATTAGCTACTTCAAAATGGAAGAATATTAATATTGCTTCTGGAAAGTTAGCACAGGCCCCTCTTTATATTGATGATACTCCAGCTTTATCAATTTTAGATTTAAGATCAAGAGCGAGAAGGTTAAAAAGAGAAAGAAATATTGAATTAATTGTTGTTGATTATCTTCAATTGATGCAAGGACCTAAAACTGAAAATAGACAATATGAAATCTCGTCTATTACTCAATCCTTAAAGGCGCTTGCTAAAGAATTAGATATTCCTATTATTGCACTCTCTCAGCTTTCAAGAGCAGTAGAATCAAGAACAGATAAAAGACCTCAATTATCTGATCTTAGAGAAAGTGGTGCGATTGAGCAAGATGCAGATGTAGTAATTTTCCTTTATCGTCCTTATGTATATAACGAGAAAGATGAAGAAAAAGGATTAGCATTTTTAATTGTAGCAAAACAAAGAAATGGTCCTACAAAGACTGTAAGAGCTACTTTTGTAGACGCATATACAAGGTTTGAAAATTACTCTGATTTTTTTGAATCTAATGATATGAGTGAATAATGAAATCTATCAAACATGATAGCTCGCATCAAAAGCTCATAGATCAAAAAGGTAAACATCTTTTATCAAGAATCTCATCAAAAGATAAAAAGGTTATTATACAAAGCGCCTTAGATTTCTCGGTCAGAATGCATGAAGGACAAAAAAGAAAATCTGGCCTACCTTATGTAAGTCACTGCATAGATGTTGCTAACATTCTATTGGATTGGAATATGGATTACACAACTATCATAAGTGCTTTATTGCATGACGTTGTTGAAGATACAGATGTTTCCTTGGAGGACATTGATAAAGAATTTGGCAGTGATGTAGCTTTTCTTGTTGATGGAGTTACTAAAATTGATCACATAGCATTTAGATCTCAAGAACATAAGCAGGCTGAAAATTTTACTAAACTTTTTCTTTCATTAGCAAAAGACCTAAGAGTTATTATTATTAAGTTTGCAGATCGCTTAAATAACATGGAAACAATCGAGTATTTATCTTCAAAAAAGCGAAAAGAAATTGCATCAGAAACAAAAGAAATTTTTGTTCCTTTAGCTCATAGATTGGGTATGGCAAACCTTAAATGGAGATTTGAAGATTTAGCTTTGAAATGTTTAGACTTAAGATCTTATAATGGTATAAAGAAAAAAATTGAAGGTTCATCAAAATCTAATAAAAAAATTTTAGAGTCAACCATTACTCCTGTCAAGAAAGAGTTAGAATCATATAAAATTCATTCTGATATTTCTGGTAGATATAAATCAATATCTTCAATCAACAGAAAAATGCAGTTAAGAAGTAAGAAATTTGACGAGATATATGATTTGTATGCTATTAGAATCGTTGTAGATAAGATTGAAGAATGTTATTTAGCGTTAGGGGTTATCCATAGTATATATCCTCCAGTACAAGAACGATTTAAAGATTTTATTGCTACACCTAAAACGAACGGTTATCAATCTATCCACACTACTGTGATGACAAAAGATAATAGGTTGACAGAAGTACAAATTAGGACTAAAGAAATGGATTCCACTGCAGAAGTGGGAGTAGCTGCACATTGGCTGTATAAGGGAAATGCTGAAATGGATAGTTTTGACCAACAAGTACCTTGGCTCAGAGATTTATTAGCTATGATGAGTAGTGATAACAGTGATCCAGAAGAGCTTATTGAACTTCTAAAAATTGATATGTTTGAAGATGAAATTTTTATTTTTACTCCAAAAGGTGACTTAATTAAGCTTCCAGTTGAATCAACACCATTAGATTTTGCTTTTGCAATACATAGCGAGTTAGGCTTTTCATGTGTTAGAGCTAAAGTTAATAAAAAGTTAGTCCCTTTAAGTTATAAACTAAATAATGGAGACATAGTTGAAATGGAAACAAGTAAAAGTCAAAAACCAAATAGCGGTTGGCTTAGCTTCGTGAAAACTTCAAAGGCATCACATCACATTGGGAAATACTTAAGAAAGATTGAATTAGAAGAAAGTATAAAAATAGGTAATCAATTACTTGAAAAAGGATTACGAAAATTAAAAATATATGACAGGATTGATGAAATTAAAAAAGGCTACGATGATCTTGGATATAAGAATTTTAATGATTTATTATCAGATCTTGGGAGAGGTGGATCGACTATAAAAGATATAGTAACAAAAATTTTTCCAGATGTTAAAACAGCGCCAGATAAAGTTTCACATGACAAAGAATTTATCGATTCAGCAAGGTCTGATTTCGAAGGAATTAACCTTGACGGTGTAAAGAATTTGGTTGTTGATTATGGGAGATGTTGTAACCCAATTCCAGGGGATGATGTTATAGGTTATATATCAAGAGGAAGAGGTCTTATTGTCCACAGACTTTCTTGTTCAAATCTTTCTTCACTGTCTGAGTCAAGTGGTAGAATCGTTTCTGTAAATTGGGATACAAAAAAGAATATTTCTTTCAAAGCAAAAATACATATTACTTGTATTGATTCTGCTGGTGTTTTAAATAAGATTGCTGACATATTTTCAAAAAATAAGGTAAATATAGTAGATGTTAAAACGGATGTAACTGAGGGAGGTTTAGCAAATATTTGGATTATTTGTAAGATTGGAGATTTATCTCAATTAGAAATGATTATGAAAGCTATTCTTAAACTCAGAAATGTCGATTCTGTTGAAAGAGTGCATTCTTAAGCTATGAATAGAGTTATTGGAATAGACTTTGGTTTATCAAAAGTGGGTATAGCAATATCTGATCCATCTGGAATTATTTCTATGCCCTTAGAAACCATTCGTTATAAAAATCAAAAAGATTTAATAGAAAGACTAAAAAAAATTGCATTAGAAAAAAATGTTAAAACATTAGTTATTGGATATCCGTTGAATATGAATTATAAAGAAAATAGTATGACGGAGATTATTGATAAATTTAAAGTTGTGATGGAGAGTAATAATTTTGAGATACACTTAGAAGACGAAAGATTGTCCAGTCAATATGCTAAGAAGATTATGATACAGCAAGATATTAAAACTGGTAAAAATAAAGAAATGGTTGATGTGTTATCTGCTTCTATTATTCTTCAGACCTATCTTGATAGAAAGAAATAATGAAAATAAATAAATTAATTCTCCCATTATTGTCGGGTTTATTACTGGGCCTTTCATATCCACCATTTAGTTTTGGATTTCTTGCTTGGATTGCTTTTATACCTCTACTGCACTGTATTGCAGAAGAAGAAAAAATTACTCAAAAAGCCTTATTTGGATTCATAGCTTGTTTTTCAAGCAATTTGATTATTCTAAATTGGATGGGATTAAATTCTGGTACCACACCAATGATTGCAATTATTTCTTATTTAGCACTATCTTTGTATTTAACTATTTTTTGGATGGCCTTTATTGTTTCTACACATTTTATTCCAAAAAAAATGGAATTATTCTTAACGCCTTTATCCTGGATATTTTTTGTTGAGTTTTTAAGAAATATTGGTCCTTTAGCAGGTCCATGGATGAATTTATCATTAACTCAGTCTGAATATATATGGATTATTCAACTAGCGAGCATAGAGGTGTATGCAATTTCATTTATGGTTATATTTTTTAATCTTATTCTTTATAGATTTTTTATTGAAAGAAATACAGTTTTTTTAAAATACTTCATCTTAACACTGGGCTCTATTTTGCTTTTCGGAAATTATCATGTGAATAGCCAAAGTAATAGATATATAAAAAAATCTATAAATATATCTATAGGTCAACCTTCTATTTTTCCTGATGAAAAATGGAATCCAAGTCTAAGATTGAGAAATCTTGCAGTAATGGATTCTTTATTAGCAAAATCTTTGGAAGATAAGGCAGATATTATCATATGGCCAGAAGTGGCAGTTACATCATTTTTAGCAAATAACTCATATGACAGAATTAGATATCAAGATAAGTTATCGGGAGCTTATCTTATTACTGGTATACCAGAAAGAAAAAATATTGATGGAATAAATCAAAACTTTAATAGCTCTATTATTTTAAAGCCAGATGGATCATTTGATACATATCAAAAAATATTTTTGGTCCCATTTGCTGAATATGTTCCATTTTTTAAAAATTGGATCACTAAAATGAATCAGTTTGACGATATAGGAAGTTTTTATCCAGGCTCTGAATATAAAACTTTTAATATAGACGACTTTAATGCCTCAATACTAATTTGTTATGATTCCAGTAGTCCTCAGATTGTAGAAACAATGGTTGATAATGGAGCAGAAATAATCTTTATTATTACTAATGATTCGTATGTGGGTCAATTTATGCCTTATCAACATTTTCAATTAGCAAGATTGAGGGCCGTTGAGCAACGAGTTCCTATAATTCAGAGTGCAAATACAGGTATTTCAGGAATAATTTTACCATCCGGAAAGATTATCTATCGCTCAAAATTAAATGAAAGAACTGTATTTACTATGGAAGTTCCTATATATGAATAAATATAAGATTATAGTACAATATGATGGATCCAGTTTCTCTGGATTCCAATCACAAAAAAATTTGAATACAATACAGGATAAAATTGAACATTCTTTGTCTTTTTTAAATCAAAATAATCTGATTAGAGTTGTAGGTGCGAGTAGAACAGATGCGGGAGTACACGCCCTAGGTCAGGTAGTCCACTTCAATTTTGATACAGAGCTATCATTAAATGCTATTAAAAGGGCTATAAATGCAAGATTGCCTCAACAGATACGAATAATAGACATCAAAGCAGTTAATACTGAATTTCATTCACGATTTGATGCCATTAAAAAACAATACTTGTATCAATGCTCTTTGACAGAAAATCCACTGCTAAGTAAAGATCATTTTGTATTGAAGGAAATTGATTTTGACAGATTGAAAGATATTGAACATAAGTTAGTAGGGAGGCATAATTTTTTATCTTTTTCTAAGTTTGATATAGAAAAAAAGAATACAATATGTGAAATATTCAAATCAAAATGGACATTGGAACATGATAAATTATTTTATATTATTGAAGGAGATAGATTTTTGCATCATATGGTGCGATATTTAGTTGGAACAATGATAGGATATATGGAGAAAAAAATAGGCAAAGAAGAGTTTTTATGTTTATTGGAGAAACCAATAAAAGATGCAAAATTATTAAAAGCTCCTGCGCATGGATTAATATTAAATAAAATTTTTTATGAAAAATAAGATATCAATTATATTATTATGTTTAGTCATTGGATGTAACAATTCTCAAGAAACAAATTTTACTGTTTCTGAATCCAAAGCTACAGCTATTACAGCAGCGATAGAGAGCGCTAGTCCAGGAGTTGTAAGTATATATAGAAATCAAGAAGTGACCCAAATAAATCGTTGGACAGGTCGACTTAAGCCGATTAAGCCAATACAGTCATCTGGTTCTGGTTTTATTATAAGTGAAGATGGATATGTTTTAACTAATGCCCATAATATAGTTACGGAGATATCTAATCCTTCTTTATCCACAACTAATATTAAAATTGATGTAGCACTGCCTGGAGGAGATCATTATGTAGCCTCAATAGTAGGTGTTGATAGTAGGTCAGATGTAGCTCTTTTGAAAATTGAGGGAGAAGATTTCTATCATTGTGAGCTTGGCGATTCAGATCAAGCTATAGTGGGAGAATGGGTGGTTGCATTAGGAAATCCAAAAAGTTTATTTGCTGCAGCAAATTATCAACCAATAGCATCTGCAGGTATTATCAGTGCTATTAATGCAGACTTTGGAATTGATGCAAACACTAAAAGATTAATGAATAATATGATTCAAACCGATGCTTCCTTAAACCCAGGAAACAGTGGCGGGCCTTTAGTAGATACTAACGGTAAAGTATTAGCTATTAATACTTTTGTGAGGAATGATTCAGAAAATCTTGGATTTGCAATTCCAATCAATTATGCAAAAAAAATTGCAGAAGAATTAAAGTTAAAAGGATTTATTGATAGGAGATTTTCTTTTGGAATTAATGCAACATCATATCGATATGGAGATAATGGAGAGATAGGATTGTATATCAACTCTGTTGATTATGATAATTCTGGAGATAATAAAGCATTGTATAAGGGAGATATTATTATTGGAATTGAAGGATATCAAATTCAAAGCTATGATCAGCTTCAACTTGTTTTGGCAAATAATGATGCCAGACCAGGCGATATGATTAAGTTGAGAATTCAAAGAGAAAATGAAATAAAAGTAGTTAACTTAGTACTAGGTAAGTCATGAGTAGTAGAAGTGTTAGTTTGATTGGTATAGGAATATTGTCTGGAGCAATGATTGGAACTGCTTTGGGTCAATTTTTGGGATATATATTACCCGGTGAAAGTACGGTTAAGCAATTCTTCCTTACTACATTTGATTTTTCTTTTGGTTCAATTGATAGTGGATTTTTAGTAGATTTAGGTGTTATTGCACTTGATTTTGGGTTCATTTTAAGATTCAATGTTTGTAGTGTTATTGGTTTTGCTATTGCATATTATTTATTAAGATACTTTAGATAAAAAAAGAGGTTTTGATATGTTTAATTTAGGTACAGGTGAATTAGTAATAATTTTTCTTATTCTTTTACTCCTTTTTGGCGGTAAGAGACTTCCTGGTTTAGCGAGAGGATTTGCTAAATCATTAAGAGAATTTCGCGGTGCATTGGATGACACCAAAGATGAATTAAGAAAATCTGAAAAATCCGAAGAATAAAGTTAGATGACCCCATCTAATGCTTTAAAACAAAAACTTGTTTCTCAGCAAGAAAAAATTGCTAGTAGCAAAACAAATGCTATTATTAGAACAAGATTCGATAAAATTTCTCCAAAAATAGTTAATAATAGTAATGGATTGTCAGGAAAAACCATATTAGTAAAAGATAATATTGCTATAAAGGGAGAGCCTCTAACATGTGCATCTAATCTTTTACAATCTTATGAATCTCCATATAGCGCTACTGTAATAGATCGCTTAGAATCTAGTGGAGCCCTAATAACAGGGCAAACAAATATGGATGAATTTGCAATGGGTTCATCATCAGAATATTCAATTTATGGCTCTGTTAAGAATCCTTATGATTTAAGCAAAGTTGCAGGAGGATCTAGCGGTGGATCCGCAGCAGCTGTGGCAGAAGATTTGTGTGATATTGCATTAGGTTCAGATACAGGTGGTTCTATAAGACAGCCAGCTTCGTTTTGTGGTATATATGGCCTTAAACCTACATATGGTAGAATCTCTAGATATGGTTTAGTAGCTCATGCATCATCATTTGATACAATAGGAATATTATCTAAGCAACTTGAAAATATAACATCAGCATTCAGCGTAATGTCTGGAAATGATCCCAAAGACGCAACATCATCCATGGAAGCAGTTCTATCATTAGAAAAGTATAATAAAGATGAGCTTCCTAAAAGAGTAGGAATTTTAAGTGATTACGTTCTATCTGAAATAGATGGCGAGATTAGAGATAGGTATCATGTAGTGCTAGACTTCTTACAAAAGAATAAAGTGAAACTAGTAGAGATTGACTTACCATATTTTGACTATTGCGTTGCTACTTACTATGTGCTGACCATGGCAGAAGCTTCATCAAATTTATCTCGTTTTGATGGAGTTAGATATGGAAAAAGAGTGGCTTCTAAAGATTTGAATGAATTGTATGTTGAATCTAGATCTCAAGGTTTTTCTGATGAGGTAAAGCGAAGAATTATGACAGGAACATATGTATTATCTTCTGGATATTATGATGCATATTATTCAAAAGCATTAAAAGTTAGAAGACTTATAAAAGATGAGTATAATAAGCTTTTTTCTAGGGTAGATTGCTTATTTATACCAACCACCGCTACAGCAGCGTTTCCATTAAAAAATAATTTAGACAATCCTATTAAAATGTATCTTGCTGATATATTTACTGTTCCATTCAATTTAATAGGTACTCCTTCACTAAATATTCCAGCGGGAGTGTTAAAAAATAAATTACCTATAGGATTCCAAATTGTAGGTAATTCATTTAAAGAGGAAACTTTATTCAATTTTGCGCATTCATTGAATAAGGAAGAATTATTTAAATAGGTAATAAATGGAATTTCTACATCCAAATTTTTTATATTTAATAGTCATATTGATATCTTTATCAATATTCAAAAGATTTTATTTATCTAATAAAGCTATATCTTTTCAGGTTTCAAATACAAAGCACTTAAAATCTTTTTTTGGCAGATCTGGTATTGTTAAAATTAGATTATTCAAATTCCTATTTATATCCGCTTTAGTATGTTTGATCATTGCTGTAGCTAGACCTAGAATATCTACCGATGATAAGAATGTAACAATTGAAGTCGTTGATATTATGTTAGTATTAGATACAAGTAGCAGTATGCTTGCTGAAGATTTTAAACCTAATCGTCTGGAAGCTGTTAAACAAGCAGCTAAAGATTTTATTGATAATAGAAAGGGTGATCGAGTTGGCCTTTTAGTTTTTGGAAAAGAAACATTTATTCAATGCCCCCTTACCGTTGACTACGGTGTTTTAAACAATCTTTTAAGCGAAGTAACAGTAGTAGAGCCAAAGTATGATGGAACAGCAATAGGGATAGCTATTGCTAATGCTATAAATAGGTTGAGAGTAAATGATTCAAAAAGTAAGGTAATTATTCTGTTATCAGATGGGAGTAATAATGCTGGAGCTATCGATCCAATAGCGGCTGCAAAAATAGCAAAAGAGTATAATATTAGAATTTATACAATTGGGGCTGGAACTAGACAAGCAGTAACACAAATACCTGGTGGAAGATATATTAGAAATGAAATTGACGAAGAGTCTCTAAAAGGTATCGCCTTAGAAACAGGTGGAAAATACTTTAGAGCTATTGATAAGCAAAGCTTAACAGGAATCTATTCTGAAATTAATGAGTTGGAAAAATCTGAAGTCAGTATAAGCTATTATTCAGAATATAAAGAGGTTTATTTGTGGTTTTTATATGCTGGGTTTATTCTATTATTATCAAGTGAGTTATTTAGAATTATATATTTTAGAAGAGTTTTATGACATTTGAAAATCTAAATCTAGCGTTTTTTTCTCTATTGATTACACTTTCAATCTTTTTTGTTTCATACTATAGAGGGAAATATAATAAAGTTTTTGGATCAGATAACTTTAATCCAAAGTTTTTAGAGAATTTATTTTCTAGAGGAAATTTAAAGAGCATGAGAATAAAGACCTCATTACGATATATATCTTTATTTATTATTGTTTTCTCAATTGCGGGATTAAAAACCGGAACTACGGTTAAACCTGTTGAGAGAAAAGGAGTGGATATTATATTCGCTATTGATGTATCTACTAGTATGAATTCTCAGGACATAAAACCTTCTAGAATTGACAGAGTAAAGTTTGAGATCAGTAAAATTATAGATAATCTAAAGGGTGATAGACTGGGTATCGTAGTTTTTTCTGGATCAAATTTTTTATATCTCCCACTAACTATGGATTATGATGCAGCAAAATTATTCGTCAAAAGCGTAGATACTGAAATGATTTCTTCAAAAGGAACTGCTATTGGGCAAGCAATAGAAACGTCTATTGTTGCATTTGATAGAGAGAGTCCTCAGCAAAAAATGATATTTCTTTTTTCAGATGGAGAAGACCATAGTTCAAACTCATTAAATGCGGTTAGTTCAGCCTTATCTGATGATATTACTATACATGTAGTCGGTATAGGCAGCATAAAAGGCTCTTTAATTCCTGATGGAAAAAAAGAAGGAGTATTTTTAAGAGATGAATCTGGAGAGCTTATTATGAGTAAATTGAATGATATATTTTTAGGTGAAATATCTCAACTTGGAAAAGGTAGTTTTTTTAGAATTTCTAATAATGAACCGATAAGCGCAGAGATTAATGAAGTAATAAGTGAAGGAGAGGCTTCTTTAATTAGTTCTTATGAATTTGCAGAATATGATCATAAATATCAGTATCCTTTATTTTTTGCTATACTTTTCTTATTTATCGCATATATTTTACCTTCTGGAAAAAGAAAAGTATGAAGATATTATTTGTAAGTATTATTTCGTTATCAGTTTTATCATCGCAGGATATGGGATATAAAATGTATGAGAATGGAGATATTCAATCTGCTTTAGATTATTATGAACAGCTTAGAAATACTGAAAACGAAAATATATCGCAAGATGAACTGCTGTACAATATAGGAACTATTTATTCACAGATGGACAGTACGAGTAAAGCAAGTTCTGTATTTGAGCAAGCTTATGAAGATTCTTCTGTATACTCATCAGATTTAAGTTATAACTATGGAAATACTCTTTATAGATCCCAGCAGCTTGAAGAAAGTTTAAAAGCTTTTAGAGGTGCGTTACTTAGCAACCCTGACGATTTGGATGCACGGAAAAATTATGAATTTGTAAAAAGTGAGATTAAAAAAAATAAAAGTATGCAAAAAAAGAAAGATGAAAGCAAAAAATCAGACAAAGAAGAAAGCGATAAAAATAAACAGAAAGAAAAAGATAGAGATAAAAAAGATGATAGTCAAAATGATGAATCTAGCAATCAACAAGATAAAAATGATTCAAAAAATAATGACGAAGGTCCAACTGATAATCAAAATTCAAAATCTCCAGATCAGCAAAATGAAGAAAATCGTGAAATTCAATCAAAACAAACTGCTGAAAATATACTTAATGCAATAAAAGAGAATGAGAAAGTGAATAAAAAAAGAAAGCAAGCTAACTACAGTAATGAATCAGGAAAAGATTGGTGATAAGATATTTATTAGCTATAACAATTGTCACTTCTTCATTATTTTCTCAAGATATTGAGACATTTGTAGTAAGTAAAAATATCGATATAGATCAGTCATTTAATTTTACAATTAAAATCAAAGATATTGATATAGATCCCGAAGTAGATATCTCTCCAATACTAGACAATTTTTCAGTTATTATGGGACCTAGCATAGGAAGTGAGTACAAATTTATTAACGGAAAGAAGAGTACATCAAGGTCTATATCTTGGACCCTTATAGCTAAAAAATCAGGAGAAATAAAGATTCCAAGGCTTGAGATATTATTGAATGGAAAGCAATATTTTACGGAAGAACTAACAATGAATGTTTCAAGAAAGAAAAAAGACACTGCTGCTACTGATATGTTTTTAAAAATAGAAGTTAGCGATCTTGATGTTAAGATAGGTGAGCAGGTTATTGTTACATATACTTTTTTTACAAGAATTGCATCAAAAGTATTGTCAACAGAATTTCCAAAATATAAAGATTTTTGGGTTGAAAAATTATTTGATCCAGCTGGTAAGCAAATCGAGCCAGAGGCATGGAATGATATAGAGATTAATGGATATAAATATAAATCTATTAAGATTTATGAAGTTGCACTATTCCCACTATCTGAAGGAAAGTTTGATTTGAACTCGATGATTATGAAAATTGAAACTAAAGAGAAGGATCCTGGAATAAGAAGATTGTTTTGGGATGATCCTTTTTTTGATACGTTCTCTCAAAGAACTAAAGCAAGAATTCTAGTTTCAGAACAAAAAACAATTAGTGTATCAAAGCTTATGAACGAACCTAAAGACTTTACTGGCGCCGTAGGTGATTTTAATATAAAGTCATCAGTTTCTTCTAAGATTATTGAAAATGGTACTCCTATGACTTTTTATCTAAAACTAATAGGAAGGGGAAATCTAAGTAATATTGGTAGACCTATTATAGATTTTCCAAATGATTTTGATATTTTTGATGGACAGACATTGATAGAAAGAAATATATCTGATTCTGTTTCTGGAACAATTACTTGGGAGTATAATTTAATACCTAGGAAACAAGGAAGTTATATCATAGGCGCAATTTCTGTTCCATTCTTTGATACTGAAAAAGAAAGCTGGAATCTTGCAAAATCAAATTCAATTAAATTAAATATTACTAAAAGTGTTTACATGGAGAGCAATTCTAAAGATAGCCAACTAATTGATAGTAAGGATATTAGATATATAAAACTAACCGACACTGTATGGAAAACTGAAAATTCAAGCAACATTTACAATATTTCATTCTTTATAATCTTAACATCTATATTTATTTTTTTAGCACCATTTTTTATAAAGCCATTAAATAATTTTATAGAAGATCAATCTCTTGTACTAAAAAATAAATCAGCTTTATCAAATGTAATTAAGTTGCTAAAGTCTTCAGATAGCCTATATGTTGATTGTCCAAAGGCAATAAGATTTTATTGCAAAGATAAGCGTTTAATCGACTCTATAAACTTAGATGCTCTTTCTTTAATAGAGAAAATTAAAGGAAAAATTAAATCAAAAGATCTTATTATTATTGAAAGTATCTTGAATGAGTGTAGTCAATACAATTATGCAGATATATCCACAAAAGACAGTATAAAAATTCAACAAAAAACAATAAAAATACTCAATAAAATTAATAGCTATGTTTAAGATTTTTAATATACTTTTATTTACAATAGGAATGGCTTATTCACAGAGCTCAGATCTAATATTTAGCGATGGAAATGAGTATTACAATAATAATCAATTTGACGATGCGATTGAAGCCTATGAAAGTATTCTTAATAGAGGATTTTATAGTGTGGATTTATACTATAATCTAGGCAATGCTTACTATAGATTAGATGACTTTGCAAACGCAAGATGGTCATATGAGATGGGGATTATAAAAGATCCTAGAAATAAAGATATTTTTCATAATCTTGTTTTGACAAAGCAAAAAATACCAAATACTTTAGAAATTCCAGATTCTAAAATATTAAATATGATTAATAATTTCTTAGCAAGCTTTACATACGGTGATTTTATTTTTTTTAGCTCATTAATGTTTTTATTTTATTCTATATCGTTCACTTTATATAGAATGACTTTGTCCACTTATTTAGTCGGTTTGTACTATTGTTTTATGTTTCTGTTTTTTTTAGGTACATCATTTTCGGTAATTAAATTCTTATGGGAAGAAAATAATAGTTTTGGAATTATTCTAAATGATGAAACTCAGCTATATTCAGCTCCATTTTTAAATGATGATATTAAGATTTCTTTATTTTTTTCAGGTAATAAAGTAAAAATAGAGCAAACAACTGATAGATGGCTAGAAATATCTTCTATGGATGGAAGAAAAGGTTGGATTAGACTCGAAGATATAAGAACTTTAGAGTAATATGAGACTATTAACTATTTTATTGATTACTAGCTCTGCTTATGCGCAAAGCGATTTTATTCTCCCTAGTGATTTCGTAGACAATCCACCTAATCTACCTAATGTTGTTTTACCTTCTTTCGATGACAGTAGTGATTCTGATGTATCTATCGATACTAATCTTATTAATTCAGTTAAAGGCTATAGAATACAAGTAGCCATATCTCAAGATGAAAAAGATCTAATAGATATCAAAGAAAAGCTTGAAGTGGTTATAAAAGAAAAAATATATATCAAGTTTGAATTGCCAAACTACAAACTCAGAGTTGGTAATTTTGATAGTAGAAAAAAGGCTGAAGCTTATCGAAATAAAGTAATTCAACTTGGGTACAGATCTGCATGGGTCGTTCCAACTTTAATTGAATTGGATTATTAATGTCGGGTCATAGTAAGTGGTCAACAATCAAGCGAAAAAAAGGAGTACTTGATCAAAAAAGAGGAAAGCTTTTTTCTTCTATTGGTAGAGAAATAACTATTTCCGCAAGACTTTTTGGCGGAGATCTAGATTCAAATGCTAGATTGCGCCAAGCTGTAAAAAAAGCAAAATCTATAAATATGCCAAGTATGAATATTGATAAAGCTATTAAAAAAGGAACAGGAAATCTTGATAATGTTATTTACGAAGAAGCTTCTTATGAGGGATATGGTCCTAATGGTATAGCTATATATATAGAAACTATTACTGATAATAAAAATAGAACAGTAGCTGAGATAAGACATGTTCTATCTAAAGCTGGTGGATCACTTGGTCAGTCAGGTAGCGTTGCATGGAATTTTGACAGAATGGGTATTATTCTTATTGAAGAATCTGTAATAGATGAAGATAGGATATTTAACATATCTATTGAGAATGATGCAAAAGATTTTAAGCTTGAAGATGGGTATTATAAGTTATTTTTTGATCATAATATGCTTTACCAAAAAATTGAAATCATTGAAAAAAAATCAGTTGAAGTTGACTCATCATTTATTGCATTTGTACCAAAGGATTTTATTAAAGTTTCCCAGAAAGATGGAGAAGGAGTTGAAAAACTGATTGATATGCTAGAAGACTTAGAGGATGTACAAAATGTTTACTCAAACTATGAAATTGTGCAATCATCATGATCGTATTAGGATTTGATCCAGGATTAACTAATACAGGATATGCGGTATTAAAGAAAGAATTAAACCAGATTTCCTTAATTGAATCAGGTTTAGTCAAACCAAAAAAAGGTAAATCGCTCTCCGCTCGATTATTTACTATTTTTTCAGAAACAAGTAAGTTAATTGAAATTTTTAGTCCTAATTTGGTAGTTGTTGAAAACGTTTTTTATGGCAAAAATGTGCAATCTGCTATAAAATTAGGACAAGCAAAAGCATCAATAATGCTATCAGCAGAAAAATACAACATTGATATGGTTGATTATTCTCCTAGAGAAGTTAAGCAGTCAATCGTGGGAAATGGATCTGCCTCAAAAGAGCAAGTTGCTTTTATGGTAAAAAAGATTTTTAAACTAAAAGACGAAGCTTTGAAAAGCACTGATGTTTCAGATGCTATTGCAGTGGCTTGGTGTGGAGCGAATAGGAAGCTAAAATGATTGATTCAATTACAGGTATTATTCAGAGAAAAGAACCTACCAACCTTTTTATTGATATGAATGGAATGGTTTTTAATATATCTATTTGTTTGAGAGATTATGAGGAGCTACCAGACTTAAACCAAGAAATTACAATCTTAACTTATTTAAATGTGAGAGAAGATTTAATGGAATTATATGGATTCTTAGAATATGAAAGAAGGCGTTTATTTACTCAGTTAATAGGTGTATCAGGTATTGGACCTAGAACAGCTATCAATTTGCTATCAAATATTTCAGTTGCAAATTTTAAAGAAAATATTATTGCTGAAGATGTAAAGTCATTGAGTTTAATTCCGGGTATTGGACCTAAAACTGCAAAAAGAATTATTCTTGACATAAGAGAAAAAGTAACTAAAGATAGAGCAACGACAGATGGATTAGATACTTCAAATATTAATTTTACATATGATGATATTTATACAGCGCTATCTTCTTTAGGATATAGAAAGAATCAAATTGATAAAGCAATCAAGCAGCTTACTAAAGAAAATAGCTTTGAGGGCAATATTGAACATGTAATAAAAAGAATATTAAATATTATACGATGAGCGACTCTCTAAAAACAACACTATATAATCATCATGATAAACTTGGTGCAAAGTTAGTTCCTTTTGCAGGATTTTTGATGCCACTACAATATACCGGAATAATAGATGAGCATAAGCATGTTAGATCTAAGGTAGGATTATTTGATGTAAGTCACATGGGAGAATTTATTGTAAGTGGCCAAAATGCTAAAAAGTTTTTACAACATGTAACTATTAATGATATTGAGGCTTTAAAGCCTGGAAAGGCCCAGTATAGTGCATTTTGTAATGAAAGTGGTGGAATGCTTGATGATTTGTTGATATACGACCTATCAGATCATTACATGTTGGTTGTTAACGCATCAAATATTCAAAAAAACTTTAATTGGCTTAAAAAAAGACTGTTAGATAATGTGGTATTAAAGGACGTATCAAATGAAATGGGTCTTTTAGCATTGCAAGGTCCTATGGCCAGAGATGTACTAAAAGATTTTTTCCCCCATATTGAGTCTTTAAAATATTATGAAACTTTAATGCCAGATTCTGATGGAACTATTGTTGCTCGAACAGGATATTCAGGAGAATTAGGTTTTGAAATATATATATCAAATGATAAAATTATTGATCTATGGAATAAATTATTAAGTACATCTGACTACATTAGGCCTGTAGGTTTAGGTTGTAGAGATTCTCTAAGACTAGAAATGGGATACTGTTTGTACGGTCATGAGCTAGATGAATCAATAAATCCGCTAGAGGCAGGATTGTCTTGGATTACAAAATTAGATACGAACTTTATTGGATCTGAATCTCTATCAAATATAAAAAAAGAAAAAAAATTACTTCCTCTAGTTTTGAAAGATAGGGCAATTCCTAGAGCTGATTATAAAATATTTGATGATAAAGATAAAGAAATTGGATTTATTACGAGCGGTACAATGTCTCCAAGCTTGGGTTATGGTATAGCTCTGGCCTATATTGACTTGCCTTATGCAAATGATCTAAATTCTTTTAATGTGAAAATTCGTAACAATACTTTTACTATGGAGAAGGCGAAGCTTCCATTCTATAAAGATGGAACATATTTAAAATAATGGATAAAAAAAGAATACAAATTATAGGATGGTTATTGGGTTTTTGCTCTCTTTTGATTTTAGGGTCAATGATTGGCTACGATCCATCTGAAGAGCCTTCTCTAGTTTCAAGTTCAATTAATAACCCTTTCAATATAGTCGGAGTTTATGTAGGGTATTACTTTGTCAAACTAGGTTTTGGATATGCTGCTTATATAATACCGTTTATTGGACTTACTACAGCTTTTTATTTGATTTCAAATTTTAGCTTTTTGATTTCAAGGCTAATTAGTTATCAATTAGCACTTCTCTTTCATTCTTCTATTACTCTAGGCTTAGTTCAGAACTATAGTTCATTCCCTTCTCAAATTAGTTATGAATATTCGGGATTATTGGGTGGATTAGCACTCAGCTTATCACATGATTGGATTGGATTAATTGGTACTACGAGCTTGATAGGTGTATTATGGATTTTGCTTTTTATTGGTTTTTTTAATTTAGACCTTTATAAAATATCCCAACTTGCTGTATCCTTTATTCAAACTAAAATTTCCTCATTAAGCAAAATTAATTTTCAAGCTTATTTTAAAAATGAAGATAAGCATTTGGAAAAAGAAGTTAAGAAAATTATTGACGATGAGTCTTTTTTGGAAGAGGTGATTAAAGAAGAAGTTAAAGATAATATTGTAATCAATAAATCAGAAGAAATAATTGAAAAAGAAGTATTAGTTGATAAGGAAATTCATAATCCTGAAAGTAATATAGAAACTGAATCTGAGCTATCTATTGAAAAAGGGGTCATTGAAAAAGAAGTAGATATTGATGAAAAAAGATCGAGCTCTATTATCAGAAAAGATTGGAAGTTTCCATCTACAGATTTATTAGAATTCATATCCGACGATTCGGAAGAATTGAGTACTGATTATTTAAAAGATAGAGCAGAGTTTCTTCGGAACTCTATATCAACATTTGGCGTTCAAGGTCAAACTGGATCAATTAAAACTGGTCCAATTATTACATTATTTGAGATTGAGCCAGCTGAAGGGGTAAGGGTAAATAAATTTGTTCAACTTTCAGATGATATTGCAAGAGTTATGGAGGCAGACAGAGTAAGAGTTCTAGCACCTATACCTGGAACATCCCTTGTTGGCGTTGAAATTCCGAATGATAACCCTCAGACTATTTATTTAAAATCAGTGATTAATTCTGAAAAATATTTGAAATCTAAAGCAAAACTAAAACTAGCTATTGGGAAAGGTATACTTGGAGATATTGCTATACTTGATTTAGTAGAAATGCCCCATCTTTTAATTGCTGGAACAACAGGTTCTGGAAAGTCTGTATCATTAAATACTATTATTGTTAGTCTTTTATACCAGCTAAAACCAGATGAAGTCAAATTTGTTATTATTGATCCAAAGAAAGTAGAGATGTCTTTGTATAAAGGTCTTGAAGACCATTACTTACTAAAATTTGATGGAATAGATGAGTCAATTATCACTAAAAAGGATAATGCAATCCTAGCATTAAGATCGCTAGAAAAAGAAATGGATGCTAGATACGACTTACTTGCTGAGGCAGGAAAAAGAAATATTTCTGAGTATAACGGCATGATGAAAAAATCTAAAAAAGATTTAATGCCATACATTGTATTGATGGTTGATGAATTAGCTGATTTAATGATGTACAGTCCGAGAGATGTTGAAGCACCTATAGCTAGGTTAGCTCAATTAGCGAGAGCTGTTGGTATTCATTTAGTTATTGCAACTCAAAGACCTTCTGTTGATGTAATCACTGGAGTTATAAAGGCAAACTTTCCTGCTAGAATAGCATTCCAAGTTGCTACAAAGATTGACTCTCGAACAATTCTAGATGTTAACGGAGCTGATAAATTAATTGGAAAAGGAGATATGTTATATGTTAAGCCAGGCTCATCATCTCCTGTTAGAATGCATGGGGCTTTTGTTACATTGAAAGAAATTGAAGATTTAGTAGAGTATATATCAAAGCAACCAAAACCGACTGAAGTTATACTTGAAACTGTGAGAGATAATACCAGTACTTTAGGTGGAAATGAAAATGGAATTGAAGATGAGCTGCTTGAGCAGGCAATTGAGATTGTAGTTATGAGCAAGCAAGGATCTATTTCACTTTTACAAAGAAGATTATCTATAGGATATTCAAGAGCTGCTAGACTTATAGATGAAATGGAAAGGTTAAAAATTGTAGGATCTTTTACTGGTAGTAAAGCACGTGAAGTTCTTGTTGATGAATCTTATCTAGAGACAATCAAAGATGATCAAGCTATATAGTTTAATTTTATTATTTAGCATATCATTTACTCAGAATTTAATTGAAGATGATATAGCTTCTTTCATTGAAAGTCTTGATGACAAAACTTTGAGACTGACTATCCAAAAAGATAATGTTGATAGCGATGCAACTCTATCAATATTAAACCAAAAAATCTACTTTGATACATTAAGTGAAGATGGAACAATTGCTATTATAGATAGTGTAAGTATCACAACGTATGACTTTAATGACGAAATAATGATTAAGGAAACAGTCGATAATACTTTTCTAGATTTTTTTAATAGAAATAATTTATCAAAATACAGTATAGTGAAAAAAAATATAGAATATAGGATAGGTATTGTTGACTATAAATTTAAATCACTTCTCACATCCATTGAATTTGATATGAGTTCAAAAGAAATTATATCAATTAAGGTACAAGATAATGATATGACTTTGTTTAAAGCTCGCATAGATAGTATTTCAACATTTTATTCATATATTGACGGAAAAAACTTTGATTCTTGGAAGGTGTTAGATTGGAGAGAAAATGAGTAAGCAATTTGATGCAATATTTTTAGATAGAGATGGAACAATCAGTCACGATCCTTACGGTTATATAAATAGTCTTTCTGATTATCATTTTTTTGATTATGCATTTGAAGCATTAGAAGTATTTAGCAAATATACTGACAAGTTTATAATTGTAACTAATCAATCAGGCTTAGCTTCAGGTAAAATTGATATTGAAAATTTAGAAGAAATAAATAGCTTTATTTACAAAGAATTTGAAAAAAGAAATCTACCTTTAAAAAAGATATATTTTTCTGAGAATTACGATGAAGGTTATGACTCCATGAGAAAACCAGGTATAGGAATGTTTGTAAAAGCAAAAGAAGATTTTAATATTAATCTATCAAAAAGTTTAATGATTGGAGATTCTATTGTAGATATGCAAGTCGGGGATAGACTTGATATGAAAACAATATTTTTATTGACCGGAATGGGAAAAGACTATCTTGATGAAGTAAAATCAACATGTCAAGCTGATCTAATATCTAATAATCTATTAGAGGCAGCAAAGGAACTATTATCAATATAGGTATTATTTATGGGGGAGATTCTTCCGAAGCTGAAGTATCTATAAATTCTGGTAAAGCAATTATTAAAGCTTGTAAAAAACTCGAACATAAAATTTCCGAATTTCATTTATCGACAAATAGTATTGATAGTATTCTTGCTGATCTCGCGAATGTAGATTTTGTATTTTTAGCATTGCATGGAGTTTTTGGAGAAGATGGTTCAATACAATCCATTTTAGATAAAAATAATATTATATATAATGGCTCTATGTCAAATTCTTCTAAAAATTGTTTTGACAAAAGTTTTACAAAAAAAACTGTTAACGATAATAATATCTTAACTCCAGATTTTACTATTGTTGATAAGAAAAATTTTAGTAACCATAATTATAATTTTAGAAAATCTGTTATTAAGCCAAACAAGCAGGGTAGTTCGGTTGGTTTTTCAATTATAGATGATAAAAATAAAATTTCACATGCATTAGATTTTGCTCTTGAACACGATACTCATGCAATCATAGAGGAGTATATTGAAGGGCGTGAAATTACAGTTTCAATTCTAGGAAATGATGCACTTCCTATAATAGAGATTAAACCCAATCATGGTATATATGACTATATGGCAAAATATACTAAAGGAGCGTCTAATTATATATGTCCTGCAGATATATCTGAATCAAAGTCAGATGAGATTAAGGATATTGCTTTAAAAACACATAAGCTTTTGAATTGCAAAGTATATTCAAGAGTAGATTTTAGATTAGATAAAAACAACGAATGCTGGTTGCTAGAAATAAATACTTTACCAGGAATGACAGAAACGAGCTTATTTCCGATGGCAGCAAAAGCAATAGGATTATCTTTTGAAGATTTAATTGATAAAATTATTAAATTGTCGCTAGAAAAATGAAATTACAATTTTATAATTCAGTTACTTCTAAAAAAGAAGAGTTCAAATCTCTATCAGATAAAGAAGTTTTAGTATACGGTTGCGGTCCAACAGTATATAATTCTCCTCATATAGGAAATTTCAGAACATTTGTATTCTATGATTTACTTAATAGGGTGCTTTTACAGAATGGATACGTTGTCAAAAATGTTATTAATATTACCGATATAGACGACAAAATTATTGACAGGGTAAACAATGAAGGTGTTGGATTTAAAGAACTCACACAAAAATATGAACGTATATTCTTAGATCAGTCAAATACTATTAATATTTTGCCATCGACTTTTAATCCTAGAGCTTCCGAGCATATATCAGAGATGATTGATTTTATTAAGGCCCTTATGGCTAAAGGTGTTGCCTATAATATAGATGGAAATATTTTTTTTGATACAAAAGAGTATAGTAAATACGGAAAGTTTGTAAATATTGATGACGATAATTTATCTAGAGAAGACAATGAGCTTGGTAAAAAACATCCTAATGATTTTGCACTATGGAAAGCATGGAAAGATTCAGATGGAGAAATTACATGGGAATCAGATTGGGGTAATGGGAGGCCGGCATGGCACACTGAGTGTGCTGTTTTAGGAACACAATTATTAGGTGATTCAATTGATATTCATTGCGGTGGAATAGATCTAAAATTTCCTCATCATGAAAATGAATCTGCACAAGTAGAAGCATTGCTAGGAAATAAGTTTGCAAACTACTGGCTTCACTCGGAGCATTTAATTTTTGACAGCGAGAAAATGAGTAAATCTTTAGGGAATACATTGAGTATTTCTGATTTGCTTACAAAATATAGCGCTGAAACGTTAAGATTATTTTTGCTTTCATCCCATTATAGATCAAAAGTATCATTTTCAGAAAAAAAACTAGATGATTCGTCAAAAATGATAGATAAAATTAATAGGTTTGTAAATAATGTTGATTTAGCTACAATTGATATAAATGGTGTAGATTATAGTAGATTTCACTTAGATTTTCTCGATGCATTAAATGATGATTTAAATACTCCAGAAGCTCTGGGTGTATTTTTTGACTTTATTAATACAGTAAATAAAAATATCAATAATGATTCAATGACAGACGATTTAAGGATTCAATCAAAAATATTTATCAATTTATTTAATTCCATTTTCTGTGTTATCAATACATCTTCTTCAGATAAGATGTTTATTCCTAAAGATATTCAAAATCTAGCTTCCTTAAGAGAAGAAATGAGAAGTAAATTTGAATGGAATGAAGCAGATAAATTAAGGCAAATGATTGATAATCTTGGCTGGCTCATTGAGGATACAAAAGATGGTCAGAAACTCATTCAAAAGAAATAATTTGTTTTCCTCCTAATTCTTCTTATATTTCGTGGCTTTTACCTACGCGTGCGTGTATAGGTATATACAGAAGTACATTGCCGGTGTAGCTCAGTTGGTAGAGCAAGTGATTTGTAATCACTAGGTCGGGGGTTCAAGTCCTCTCGCCGGCTCAGTTTTTTTGGGTAAGAGTAAGATATTTGAAAATTTTTGTCCTACTATCAGGTAGTATTGAGTATTAGGATTTCGGGCAAATGGCCGAGTGGTTAAAGGCAGCAGACTGTAAATCTGCCGACGTAAGTCTACGGAGGTTCGAATCCTTCTTTGCCCACAGGTTTGCGAGTGTAGCTCAGCTGGTAGAGCATCAGCCTTCCAAGCTGAGGGTCGCGCGTTCGAATCGCGTCACTCGCTCAAGATTTATTGCCTGCGTAGCTCAGTAGGTAGAGCACTTCGTTGGTAACGAAGAGGTCACCGGTTCAATCCCGGTCGTAGGCTCAAAAAAAAGAAGATTTAAATTTTGATTAAAAAAAAGAGGAGAGTAAAAAATGGCTAAAGAAGTATTTGAAAGAAATAAGCCTCACTGTAATATTGGTACCATTGGTCACGTAGATCATGGTAAGACAACGTTAACAGCAGCTATTACACAAACCCAAGCTGATTTAGGGTTAGCTGAACAACGTGATTTTGACACTATTGATAATGCACCTGAGGAAAAAGAAAGAGGTATTACAATTCAAACAGCTCACGTTGAGTATGAGACTGCTAATCGTCACTATGCTCATGTCGACTGTCCTGGTCACGCCGACTATATTAAAAATATGATTACTGGTGCTGCTCAAATGGATGGTGGAATCCTTGTAGTTAGCGCTGCAGATGGTCCTATGCCTCAAACTCGTGAGCACGTACTCCTAGCTCGTCAAGTAAATGTTCCTAGTCTAGTTGTTTTTATGAACAAAGTAGATCAGGTTGACGACGAAGAGCTTTTAGAGTTAGTAGAAATGGAACTTAGGGATCTGTTAAGCGAATACAAATTTGATGGAGATAACACTCCAATTATCAAGGGTAGTGCATTAAAAGCACTTGAAAACCGTGGTGATGCGGAAGCAACAAAATGTATTACTGAATTAATGGACGCTTGTGATAGTTTTATTCCTCAGCCAGAAAGAGCGCTAGATAAGCCGTTCTTAATGCCTGTTGAGGATGTATTTAGTATTACAGGTAGAGGAACTGTTGGAACAGGAAGAATTGAATCAGGTAAGATCAAGGTCGGTGACGAAGTTGAACTTATTGGTATGGGTTCTGACATGACTACTACTATTACAGGAGTAGAAATGTTCCAAAAAACACTCAATGAAGGAGAAGCAGGAGATAATGCTGGTCTTTTAATGAGAGGTATTGAGAAAGATGATTTAAAAAGAGGTATGGTTGCAGCTGCTAAAGGTTCAATCACTCCTCATACTAAGTTCAAAGCAAATGTATATGTTTTGAAAAAAGAAGAAGGCGGAAGACATACTCCATTCTTTAATAACTATAGACCTCAGTTCTATTTTAGAACTACAGATGTAACTGGAGTGGTTACATTACCTGAGGGAACTGAAATGGTTATGCCTGGAGATAATGTTGAGATGTCAGTTGAACTAATTACACCGATTGCTATGAATCAAGAGCTAAGGTTTGCTATTAGAGAGGGTGGACATACAGTAGGGGCTGGCGTCGTTACTGCTATTGAAAACTAAATATGGCAGGCAATAGTAAAAGAGCAATTGTAAGACTTGAGAGTTCTGCAGGGACAGGATATCGCTACACTGTTACGAAAAATAAGAGTAAGCATCCTGATAAACTTGAATATAAAAAGTTTGACCCTGTAGCTCGCAAGCATGTTCTTTTTAAAGAAATAAAGTAAAAATAGCAAATAGGTGAGTAGCTCAATTGGTAGAGCATCGGTCTCCAAAACCGGGGGTTGCGGGTTCAATTCCTGCCTCACCTGCAAAAAGGGAAAAGTATGTTGAAAGCGGTAAAAGATTTTTTAAATCAAGTATACCTTGAAATGAATAAAGTTTCTTGGCCAAGCTACTCTGAGTTAAGAGGATCGACCTACCTTATTATCATTTTTTTCTTAATGTTTGCAGTATTTTTATTTGGAGTTGATTGGGTAATTCAAAAATTAGTGAGAGCGGTATTATGAATTGGTATAGTTTAAGAGTAATGTCAGGTAAGGAGGAAAAAATTAAAGATAATATTTTCCGCGAACTTGAATACGAAAAAGATTTAGCAGAAAATGTTGAAGATATTTTAATACCAACTGAGAATGTAGTTGATATTAAAAATGGAAAAAAACAGGTAAAGAAAAAAGTATTCTTTCCCGGTTATATTTTGATGAAGATGGAAATGAATAACGAAACAAAATTTTTTATTGAAGGCATAGATGGTGTGATGAGTTTTGTAGGACCTAAAGGGAATCCTCAATCACTAAATGATGCTGAAATTAAAAGAATTATTGGTTCTTTTGATGGAGATGACGATTCAGTAGAAGTAATGGAAGAAATACCATTTAAAGTTGGAGATTCTGTCAAAGTTATTGATGGACCATTCAAGGACTTTAATGGTCTTATTCAAGAGATTAATGATAAAAATAGAATTAAAGTAAATGTCAATATTTTTGGTCGTCCGACACCAATTGAATTAAGCTTTAATCAAATACTAATAGAGAACTAAAAATGGCACAAAAAGAAAAAACAGGACTTATTAAACTACAAATTGCAGCTGGACAAGCAAATCCCGCGCCACCAGTTGGACCCGCTCTAGGTCAGCATGGTGTAAATATTATGGATTTTTGTAATGCATTTAACGAGAAGACAAAGGAATTGCAGGGAATGTTAACTCCTGTGATTATAACAGTTTATAAAGATAGATCTTTTACTTTTGAAACAAAATCTCCACCAGCATCTACTTTAATTATGAAAGAATTAAAGATGAAAAAAGGTTCTCAAGAGCCAAATAAAGATAAGGTCGGATCGATTACAATGGCTCAATGTAAAAAAATTGCCGAAGTAAAAATGAAAGATTTAAATGCTCATACCTTAGATCATGCAGCTGAAATGATTGCTGGTACTGCTGTAAGTATGGGAATTGAGGTAAGTAGATGAAAAATACAAAATTTGCAAAATCAGTTTCAGAGAAATTAGATTCTTCTAAGTCTTATGGTATAGATGAAGCAATGTCACTATTGATGGAGCTTAAAAGATCGTCTTTTGCTGAATCTGTAGATGTGGCATTCAATTTAGGTGTTGATCCTAGACATGCGGACGAAAATATTAGATTAAGTTTAATTTTGCCGCACGGTATAGGCCGAAGTGTATCAGTTTTAGCTATAGTAAATTCTGAAAAAGAAGCAGAAGCTAAAGAGGCGGGAGCGGACTTTGTAGGTAGCGAAGAATATCTTGAAAAAATCAAATCAGGATGGACTGATGTAGATAAGATAGTTGTTACTCCAGACTTAATGGGACAGCTAGGTAAGTTAGGTAAAGTCTTAGGACCTAAAGGTTTAATGCCTAACCCTAAATCTGGTACTGTTACAAACGATATAGCTAAAGCAATCAAAGAATTAAAAGCAGGTAAGCTTGATGCGAGAGTAGAGAAAAACGGAATTTTACAGTCTTCAATAGGAAAAACATCTTTTTCTGAACAGGAATTAAAAGAAAATTTTGAAACTCTTCGTTCAGCATTGATGTCTGCAAAACCAAACTCTTTTAAGGGTAAATATTTGAATTCAATTAGTTTGTCCTCGACATTAGGTCCAGGAATTAAGATAGGAACTGAATAATTATGCCAAGTACTAAAAATGTAGACGCAGTTAAAGTGTTGAGTGATAAACTTGAAAAGGCTAAAGCAGTATACTTTACCGACTATTTAGGTTTAGATGTTGTTAGTATTACTCAACTAAGAAAAGAATTTGTGATGAAAGATGTAGAATTCACAATAGCAAAAAATACTTTGATTAAATTAGCCGCAAAAGAAGCGGGAATGTCAGGAATTGATGATTTTCTAAAAGGACCAACAGCAATGGCTGTAAGCTATGAAGATCCAACTAATCCAGCACAAGTAATTAAAGATTTTTTAAAAGATTTTGATAAGCCTTCAGTAAAAGGTATGATTTTAGATGGAGAGGTATTCGATGCAAATGAGTTTGAAAGAATAGCTAATCTACCATCAAAAGATCAACTTTTATCAAAGTTGGTTGGAATGTTGAATTCCCCAATGGCAAAACTGAGCAGTACTTTAGGCAGTCCTGTTTCCGGCTTATTAGGAGCACTTGAACAATTAAACTCAAAGAAAGAAGGGTAATTAAAATGAGCATTAAAAGAGAAGATGTTTTAACATATCTTGAAGAAGCAAACATGATCGAAGTATCTGAGCTTGTAAAAGATATCGAAGAGAAATTTGGTGTAACAGCTGCTGTACCAGTTGCCGCAGTCGCAGGAGCTGCTGGTGGAGATGCTGCTGGTGAAGCTGCTGAGAAAAGTGATTTTAATGTAGTTTTAACAGCTGCAGGTCAATCAAAAATCGCTGTTATTAAAGTTGTTAGAGAAATAACTAGTTTAGGACTTAAGGAAGCTAAAGAGTTGGTTGATTCTGCTCCTAAAGCTGTGAAAGAAGGCGTTGCTAAAGATGAGGCAGAAGGTTTGCAGTCTCAACTTGAGGAAGCCGGAGCTACAGTAGAATTACAATAATATAATTACATATATTAATTAACCAATTTTTTGGAGGAATAGCTATCTTGAATTTAGATAAGTTGAATAACAGACATAATTTTGAAAAAATAAAAACAGACGTAGAGCTACCAAATCTTCTCGATTTACAGGTAGGTTCTTTTCATGACTTTTTGCAGGAGGATGTTAAACCAAAAGACAGAGTAATGTTTGGTTTGCACGAAGCTTTTGCTAAAATCTTTCCATTGCAAGACAATCATGAAAATTACATACTTGAGTATAAAAGCTATACGATTGGAAAACCTAGGTACACACCAAGAGAATGCTCAGATCGTGGTATTACATATAATGTACCCTTAAGTGTAAAATTACGTCTAAAGATTACTGACGAAAAAGATAAAAAGAAGTTTGCTCAAGTTATAGATCAAGATGTTTACTTTGGTAATATGCCATACATGACAGGTAAAGGTACTTTTATCATTAATGGAGCAGAAAGAACCGTCGTAACTCAATTGCAAAGATCACCAGGAGCTTTCTTTGATCAGAAATTTCACCCAAACGGTGCAAAGCTTTATAATGCTAGAATTATCCCAATTAGAGGATCTTGGATTGACTTCACAACAGATATCAATGATATATTATTCACTATTATAGATAGAAAAAGAAAGTTTCCAGCAACTCTTTTACTAAGATCTTTAGGATTTAGTTCTGACGAAGATATTTATAATGCATTTGATCTGATTCTTGAAATGGATCCTTCTAAGATAAAAACAGATAATTTAACAGACTATATCACAGTTGAAGATACCATTGATATGGAAACAGGTGAATTAGTAGTTGAGGGTGGAAAAGAGTTAAATGAAACAATTGTTAGTGCCTTAAAAAACAATAAAACTAAGACTATTAAGCTAGTTGATGTAAGGAATAATATTGATAGCATGATGTTGAACAATACTATCAAAAAAGATCCTACAAAATCAACAGAAGAAGCGCTTTTAAAGGTGTACTATCTTTTGAGAGGTAGTGATGCACCGAGCCCTGAATCTGCTCAAAAATTTATAGATAGAATGTTCTTCTCTCCTAAAAAATATGATTTAGGAGAAGTAGGTCGATATCGTCTAGACAAGCAATTCAATTTAGATAATAAAGGTAAAGATTCTGTCTTAACACATGACGACTTCCTTATTACTATCAAGTATTTGATATTAATGAGAAAGGGACTCAAATCACCAGATGATATTGATCATCTAGGAAATAGAAGAGTTAGAACTGTTGGAGAGCAACTTAAAGTGCAATTCAACTCTGCATTAGCCAGAATGGTAAGAACAGTTTATGAGAGAATGAATTTAAGAGAGCAAGAAACTATTACTCCTCAAGATTTGATTAATTCCAGATTGGTAACTACTGTTATTAACACATTCTTTGGAACTAGTCAATTATCTCAATTTGGAGATCAAACAAATCCTTTAGCTGAAATTACTCACAAGAGAAGAATTTCTTCGTTAGGACCAGGAGGTCTTTCAAGAGAAAGAGCAGGTTTTGAAGTTAGAGATGTTCACTATACTCATTACGGAAGATTATGCCCAATTGAAACCCCTGAGGGTCCAAATATTGGTTTGATATCATCGCTTGCTTTGATGGCAAAAATTAATAGACATGGATTTATTGAAGCTCCTTATAGGGTTGTAGATAATCTAGTTGTAACAGAACAAACTAAATATCTATCAGCTGACGATGAAGATAGAGCCAATATTGCTCAATCGGGACTAATTGTTAATAGTGCAAATAAAATAAGTGAACCAAAAGTAAGAGTTAGATCTAAGGGAGATTTTCCTATTGTAGATCCAGAACATGTTGCATTTACTGATATTGTACCTAATCAAATCTTAAGTGTTGCAGCTGCTCTAATTCCTTTTGTTGAGCATGATGATGCAAATAGGGCTTTAATGGGTTCAAACATGCAACGTCAATCTGTGCCATTGTTGAAAACAGAAGCACCTATTGTAGCTACCGGTATGGAAAGAAAAGTTGCAAGAGATTCTCAATCAGTGCTTCTTTCTCCTGTATCAGGAACCGTTATGCATGTTGATTCTAACAAAGTTGTAATCAAGGATAGTAATTATCCTGATAGTACATTATTAAAGAAAAATGCAAACCTTCGTACTATTGAGCTAATTAAATATGCTAGATCTAATCAGAATACATGCTACAATCAAAAAGTTATTGTTAGCGAAGGTGATAAAGTCCAAAAAGGACAAGTTATTGCCGATGGAGCTTCTACCGAAAATGGCGAATTAGCTTTAGGAAAGAATGTATTAGTAGCGCTTATGCCTTGGAATGGATATAATTTTGAGGATGCTATCGTTATCAATGAAAGACTTGTAAGAGATGATGTATTTACTTCTATCCATGTAAATGAAATTGAGTTAGAAGTGCGAGATACAAAAAGAGGGGAAGAAGAGTTGACTCCAGAAATCCCTAATGTAAGCGAAGAAGCAACATCTCAGTTAGATGAAGAGGGTCTTATTCGAGTAGGAGCTATTGTTAACGAAGATGATATATTAATTGGTAAAGTAACTCCTAAAGGTGAAACTGATCCATCTCCAGAAGAAAAGCTCCTAAGAGCAATCTTTGGGGAAAAAGCGGGTGATGTTAAAGATGCTTCAAAGAAAGCTGAGCCTGGTGTAAAAGGTGTAGTAATTAAGACAAATCTTTATGAAAAGACATCTAAGCAATCTCGCGCAGATGTAAACGCACAAATTAAAGAGTTGCAGAAAAATAAAAGAGAAGAGGAAAGATCTTTAAGAGCTACCAGAGATAATTTGCTTAAATCTGTTCTTAGCGATAAGATTACTCTTGGAATTAAAGCTAATAGAGATAGTAAGGTTCTAGTAAAGAAGGGAACAAAGTTAACATTAAAGAAATTAGATACTTTTAATTTTGAACTATTCTCTATTGAAGAGCCATGGATTTCAGGTGAAAAAACTTGGGAAAAGCTTGTTAATATTCTCAATGCTTTCAATTCAACTCTCTCGGATCTCGATACAGAACTAGAATCAAGTATCTTTAAATTAAAAGAAGGCGATCAACTTCAACCTGGAATTTTAAAATTAGCTAAAGTTTATGTAGCTAATAAAAGAAAGGTATCAATTGGAGATAAGATGGCTGGGCGACATGGTAACAAGGGTGTAATTGCAACAATTGTACCAGAAGAAAATATGCCTTATCTAGAAGATGGTACTCCAGTAGATATTTGCTTAAATCCTATGGGTGTTCCTTCTAGAATGAACTTAGGTCAATTATATGAAACTATGCTAGGATGGGCAGGAAAACTGCTTGATGAAAAGTATGAAACTCCAGTATTTAATGGTGCAACTCCTCAAGAAGTTGCAGCAAAAATGAAAGAAGCTGGATTGCCGAGTACTGGTAAGGTTACGCTATATGATGGCTTAACAGGAGAAAAAATTGATAACCCAGTATTGGTAGGTTATATGTATATCATGAAGTTATTCCATATGGTTGATGATAAAATGCATGCTAGATCAACTGGGCCATACTCGTTAGTTACACAACAGCCTTTAGGAGGTAAAGCACAGTTTGGTGGACAAAGATTTGGTGAGATGGAAGTTTGGGCACTTCAAGCTTATGGTGCCGCTCACATTTTAAGAGAAATCTTAACAATCAAATCAGATGATATTGAAGGTAGATCAAAAGTCTACAGTGCACTTGTAAAGGGAGAAGATTTACCTGATCCAACAACCCCAGAAGCTTTCAATGTATTTATGAAGGAAATTCAAGGTCTTGGACTGGACATAACTTTAGATTAAAGGAAAAAAATAAATGTATAAAGCAAATAATAGCATTTCACTTAAACTCGCTTCTCCAGAAAAGATTCTTGAAGGTTCATTTGGTGAAGTATTAAAACCTGAAACAATTAACTATCGTTCCTACAAACCGGAAAAAGATGGTTTATTCTGTGAAAAAATCTTTGGACCTGTAAAAGATTTTGAATGTCATTGCGGCAAGTATAAAGGTATTAGATATAGAGGAATTATATGTGATAGATGTGGAGTAGAAGTTACTACGAAAAAAGTTCGTAGAAATAGAATGGGCCATATTACTTTAGCTGTTCCAGTTGTACACATTTGGTTTCTTAAGTCTATTCCAAGTAAGCTAAGTTATATTTTAGGAAAAAGTGCAAAGCAGTTAGAAAGCGTAATTTACTATGAAAACTATCTAGTTATTAATCCTGGAAAGAGTGATTACAAGAGATTTGATTTAATAGATGAAGAAGAATATCTTAAGCTAGAAACAGAATTTGGTTATGAAGCCTCTTCACAAGAAGAAAGAGAAGAAGAGTCTCATTTCTATGCAGCTATGGGTGGAGAAGCTATCAAGGATGGCTTAGCTGAAATGGATTTGCTGGAGCTAAAGAAAGAGCTAGAACTTATTAGTACTACAACAAATTCAAAGCAGAAAAAAGAAGATGCCTTAAAAAGATTAAAGGTAGTAAAAGATTTTGCTAGAGATAGAAATAATAAACCTGAATGGATGATTGTTTCAATTCTCCCTGTGATGCCACCAGAGCTAAGACCTCTAGTTCCGCTTGAAGGTGGAAGATTTGCTGCTAGTGATTTAAACGATCTTTATCGAAGAATTATTATTAGAAATAATCGTTTAAAACAATTGATGGATATTCAAGCTCCTGAAGTAATTCTGAGAAATGAAAAAAGAATGCTTCAAGAATCTGTTGACGCACTCTTTGATAATACAAAAAGAAAAACTGCAATAAGAAGTGGATCTAAAAGACCTTTAAAGTCTATATCAGATATGTTAAGAGGTAAGCAAGGTAGATTTAGACAGAATCTTTTAGGTAAGAGAGTTGATTATTCTGGTAGATCAGTTATTGTTGTTGGACCTGAATTAAAAATGACTGAATGTGGTATTCCAAAGAATATGGCATTAGAGCTTTTCAAGCCTCACTTAATAAGAGAATTGATTAGAAGGGATTTAGCCGCAACACCTAGAAGTGCTAAGCTAATGATTGAAAATAAAGAGTCATTTGTATATGAGATTTTAGAAACTGTAGTAAAAGATCATCCGGTGCTATTGAATAGAGCACCAACCCTTCATAGATTGGGTATCATAGCTTTCCAACCAATATTGATTGATGGTAAGGCAATTAGAGTTCACCCTCTAGTTTGTTCAGCATTCAATGCTGACTTTGATGGTGACCAAATGGCAGTTCATGTACCTTTATCTGTTCCAGCTCAATTAGAAGCTAGAATTTTAATGATGGCTAGTCAGAATGTATTACATCCTGCTAGTGGAAAACCAATCACATTACCTTCACAAGACATGATCCTTGGTTGTTACTATTTAACAAGAGAGAGAACTGGTCAAAAAGGTGAAGGAAAAATGTTTGGATCTATAGATGAAGTCAAGATGGCTTATGATAATGATAAAGTAGGACTTCATGCTATCGTAAATGTAAGACACAATGGTGTCTGGCATAAAAATACAACTGCTGGTCGAGCAATATTCAATGCTATCGTTCCAGATGAATTGGGTTACTATGATGAAATGATTTCTAAGAAAAGGCTAAGTTTTATTATTGGTGAATCTTTTGTAAAGGCCGGTAACGATAAAACTGTTAAACTATTAGATGACCTCAAAGATATTGGATTCAAAACTGCTACTAAGAGTGGAATATCAATTTCTATTAGTGATATTCTAATACCAGATGAAAAGCATGATATTATAAATGGAGCTGAGAAAGAAGTAGAGAAAATTCAAGGCAGATTTAACCGTCATATTTTAACAGAAGGTGAAAGATATAATAAGGTTATTGATGTTTGGACAAAGGCAACAAGCGATATAGCTGCTGAAATGATGAAAGGTTTAAAATCCGATGAAGAAGGTTTTAACTCTGTATATATGATGGCAGACTCAGGTGCAAGAGGTAGTGGAGACCAAATAAAGCAGTTAGCTGGTATGAGAGGATTGATGGCTAAACCAAGAAAATCTATGGTTGGTGGTGGGGAAATTATTGAAAGTCCAATTCAGTCTAACTTCAAAGAAGGTCTTTCTGTAATGGAATACTTTATATCTACTCACGGAGCTAGAAAAGGTTTAGCTGATACTGCTCTTAAAACAGCAGATGCTGGATATTTAACTAGAAGATTAGTTGATGTTGCACAAGATGTAGTGATATCAGAATTTGACTGTAAAACAATAAATGGAATTACAGTTGCTGACTTAAAAGAGGGAGAAGAAGTAGTTGAATCCTTATCTGAAAGAATACTTGGTAGAACATCATCTGAAAAAATTATTGTTGATGGTAAAACTGTAGTCAAAGCAGGAGAGGTTTTCGATGAGCATAAAGCTGATCTTGTTGTAAATAATAATTTTACTACAGTTAAGATCAAATCTATACTTACATGTGAATCTAGAAGAGGTGTATGTGCAAAATGTTATGGTTGGGATCTAACAAGAAGAGAGCTAGTGACAACTGGTACAGCTGTAGGTATCATAGCAGCTCAAAGTATTGGAGAGCCTGGTACTCAGCTTACATTAAGAACATTCCACATTGGAGGAACAGCAACCAGAATTGTTGAAGAATCTGATATGAAATCTAGGCATAATGGTAAAGCAAAATTCAATGAGGATTATCAATTTGCTAATAGTATTGATGAGGACGGCGAAGAAGTAGTTAGGTGTTTAACTAGAAATTCAAAATTACATATCCTTGATTCAAAAGATAATGTACTTGAAGAATATAATGTTCCTTATGGTGCTAATGTGAATATTAAGAATGGTGATAAAATTAAGAAAAGTCAGATTCTATTTTCATGGGATCCATATACAGATCTAATTTTAGCAAGACAATCTGGTATTATTAAGATGAAAGATTTCATTGAAGGTGATACTTATCAAGAGGAAGCAGTAGATGGTGGTAAAAAACAAAAAGTAGTTACCGAATCCAAAGACAGAAGATTGAGTCCGCAGATTGAAATTTACAGCAAGGATGGAGATATCTTATCTGGTGGTACTATTCTACCCGTTAAAGCAACATTAGTAGTAAATGATGGACAAGATGTTACTCAAGGCCAAACTTTAGTAAAAATTCAAAAAGAGGTTGGTAAGTCTAGAGATATTACAGGTGGTCTTCCAAGAGTAGCGGAGCTATTCGAAGCAAGAAAGCCTGCTAATCCTGCAGTAGTTAGTGAAATTAATGGTACAGTTGAGTTTGGTGAAATTAAACGAGGCGTAAGAAAAGTCTCAGTTACACCTTCTACCGGGAAATCTGTTATATATAAGATTCCATATGGTAAACATGTGGTAGTGCATGAAGGAGACTTCATAACTGCTGGAACAGCCTTATGTGAAGGAGCAATTTCTCCATCAGATATTTTAACTATTCTTGGTCCAAACGCTGTTAGAGAGTATTTAGTAAACGAAATCCAAGAGGTTTACAGGTTGCAAGGTGTGGGAATTAATGATAAACATATTGAAGTTATTGTTAATCAAATGATGAAGAAAGTCATTATTAACGACCCAGGAGATACTACCTATCTTCCAGGTGAAAGATTGGATAAGACAACTCTATTTAATGATAACGACTATATGAAAGGTATGGTTGTTATTGATGAATCTGGAGATTCAAATTTAGAAGTCGGTATAATGATTTCTCAAAACGAAGTAAAAGAACTTAATAAAGAGTTTAAGACTAAAGATAAAACCTTAGTAAAATTTCATAAGGCAAGGTCAGCTACGTTTGAACCGATCTTGATGGGAATTACCCAGTCTTCTCTTAATACTACAAGTTTCATTTCTGCGGCTTCTTTCCAAGAAACAACTAGAGTATTAACTGATGCAGCAACAGCATCAAAGACTGATCATCTATTAGGTTTAAAGGAAAATGTTGCTTTGGGACGTTTAATCCCTGCTGGAACAGGCTTTCCTGGATTACAATCTATTCAAATTGAGCAAGAAAATCAGGAAGAAGATCAGTAGATCTTCTTCCTAAAACGCTCTTAAATACTTTTCATAAAATATATACTTTCTACGCGTTCGAGAAAACGTTTGATTCTTCCATCTTATAACAATATATTCACCGGTGCTTTTAAACTTATTAGAGGAAAAATAATTTATGCCAACAGTAAATCAGTTGATTAGAAAGAGCAGAAAAAAGATTGTTAAAAAATCTGCCAGTAGAGCTCTTGAGAACAGCCCTCAAAAAAGAGGTGTATGTACTCGAGTTTATACCACTACGCCTAAAAAACCTAATTCTGCTCTAAGAAAAGTTGCTAGAGTTAGATTGACAAACGGGATTGAAGCAAATGCATACATTCCTGGAGAAGGTCATAATTTACAAGAACACTCTATTGTATTAATAGAAGGAGGAAGAGTAAAAGACCTCCCTGGTGTTCGTTACCATATTGTACGTGGTTCATTAGATACCGCGGGTGTGAACGATAGAAAGACAAGTAGATCACGTTACGGAGCAAAAAAACCTAAAAGTTAAATATGAGAAGAAGAAGACCAGAAAAAAGATCTATTAACCCAGATCCAAAATTTAATGACTTACAAGTATCAAAGTTTATGAACTACTTATTAGTAGGTGGAAAAAAAGGTATTGCTGAAAAAATTCTTTACGATGCATTTGATATCGTGAAAGAAAAAAGTAGCAAAGATCCAGTTGATGTATTTAAAAAAGCTTTAAATAATGCTGCGCCACATGTTGAAGTAAAATCAAAAAGAATTGGTGGAGCTACCTATCAAGTTCCTATTGAAGTTCCTAATAGAAGACAATTTTATCTTGCAGCTCATTGGATTATTGATAGCGCAAAAAAGAAATCAGGTAGTCCTATGTCAAGTCGTTTAGCAGGAGAGCTACTCTCTGCTTCAAACAATGAAGGAAATGCTATTAAAAAGAAAGAAGATACTCATCGTATGGCGGAAGCAAATAAAGCATTTGCTCACTTCGGGAGAGGTAGATAATTATGTCTGCTGATTTAAAAGTCGTAAGAAACATTGGTATTATGGCTCATGTAGATGCCGGTAAGACCACTCTAACGGAGAGAATGTTGTACTATGCAGGAAAAACACACAAGATTGGTGAAGTGCATGATGGTGCCGCTACAATGGATTGGATGGAGCAAGAACAAGAGAGAGGTATTACAATTACTTCTGCTGCAACCACTTTTTATTGGGATAAAACTCGTGTAAATCTTATAGATACTCCTGGTCACGTTGATTTTACTATGGAAGTAGAAAGGTCGCTTAGAGTGCTTGATGGAGCTGTTGCAGTATTTTGTGCAGTTGCCGGAGTAGAGCCTCAAAGTGAAACAGTTTGGAGACAAGCAACAAAGTATAATGTACCTAGAATTGCATTTATTAATAAAATGGACAGAACGGGTGCAGATTTTTATAATGCGATAGATACTATGAAAAAACGCTTAGGTACTAACCCTCTTCCTATTGCGCTTCCTATTGGTGCAGGTGAAACTTTTAGAGGTATTGTAGATCTTACTAATATGAAAGCAATTGAATACAATGAAAGTAGCCAAGGTGCTGAATTTGAATATATTGATATCCCAGAAGAATTGTTAGAAGACTCAGAAAAATGGAGAAATTTCCTTATTGAAGAAGTTGCTAGTTTTGATGATGCATTAATGGAAAAATATTTAAATGAAGAAGAAATTACTTCTGACGAAATTAAAGAAGCTCTCAAAAAAGGATGTTTAGAAAATGCTTTTGTTCCAACTTTATGTGGTTCAGCTTTTAAAAATAAAGGCGTTCAAAGAGTTCTAGATGCAGTTGTTGATTTTTTACCTTCACCGGTTGATGTCGAGAGTATTGAAGGTTCATCTGTTGATGACCCAGAGACCAAAATAAACATTAAAAATTCAACTGAAGGTGCATTTACCGCACTTGCATTTAAAATTGCTACAGACCCTTTTGTTGGTAAGCTTACCTACATCAGAGTGTATTCTGGTACACTAAAGAAGGGATCTTTCTGTATTGATTCTAATACAGGTGATAAACAAAGAATTTCAAGAATTTTGCAGATGCATGCAAATAAAAGAGAAGAATTAGAAGAAGTTAAAGCTGGTGAAATCGTGGCAGTTATTGGCTTAAAAAATGTACGTACTGGTCATACACTATCAGAGAAGGGCGATGTAACGCTTGAGTCAATGGAGTTTCCAGATCCGGTAGTTGCAGTTTCAATAGAGCCTGTTTCAAAAAGTGATCAAGATCAATTAGCTAAAGGAATGAATAAGTTAAGTGAAGAAGACCCTACCTTTAAAGTGAAGGTTGATAGCGAAACTGGCCAAACAGTAATATCTGGTATGGGAGAGGTTCACTTAGAAATTATTATTGATAGGCTTAAAAGAGAATTCAATGTAAATGCTAATGTAGGTAAACCTCAGGTTTCATTTAGAGAGGCAATTCAAAAATCTGTCGATAAAATTGATGAAAAATTTGTCCGTCAATCTGGTGGTCGTGGTCAATATGGTCATGTTGTAATTAACGTTAGACCAACAGAGCAAGGCGCAGGATATAAATTTATAAATAAGATTGTTGGTGGGGTAATTCCAAGAGAATATATTCCTGCTGTAGATGCTGGTATTCAAGAGCAGTTAAAAAATGGTGTATTACATGGATATCCTATCCCAGATGTTGAGGTAGAGCTTGTTTATGGATCATACCATGATGTTGACTCTTCTGAGATTGCCTTTAAGGTTGCTGGTTCTCGAGCAATTAGAACTGCTTGTAAGCAAGCAAGTCCAATTTTAATGGAGCCTATTATGGCTGTAGAAGCAACTACTCCAGATGATTATCTTGGAGATGTAATTGGTGATATTAACTCAAGAAGAGGTAAGGTTGAAAGTATGGAGCAGCAAGGCGCTAATCAAAGTATTAAAGCTGCTGTACCACTAAGTGAAATGTTTGGCTATGCAACAGATTTAAGATCACTATCGCAAGGTAGAGCAAACTTCCATATGGATTTTCAACAATATGCTAAGGTTCCAGTGTCAGTAGAAGAAAAATTAATGAAATCACAATCAAAAGACGGAGATGCAAAGTAATGGCTAAAGATTTAATTAGAATATCTTTAAAGGCTTACGATCATAAGCTCTTAGACAAGTCTGCTGAAAAAATTATTAGAACAGCTAAGTCTACAGGCGCCATTATTTCTGGACCAATTCCTATGCCTACAAAAAGAACAGTATATACAGTATTGAGATCACCATTTGTTAACAAAAAATCTCGTGAACAGTTTCAAACAAAGGTACACAAGAGAGTTGTTGATATTGTGAATTCTACTCCTAAGACTGTTGAATCTTTAATGAAGCTAGATTTGCCATCTGGTGTTGATATCGAGATTAGAGGATAAGATGTACGGACTAATAGGTAAAAAAGTTAAAATGTCGCAAATCTTTAATGCAGATGGCCATGTAGTTCCAGTTACATTAGTTCAAGCTGGTCCATGCGTTGTTTCTCAGATTAAAACAACTGATACTGATGGATACAACTCTGTACAATTAGCTTTTGGTGAAAAGTCAAAAAGAAATACTAATAAACCTACAGCAGGACATCTTAAAAAAGCAGATATTGATAGCGCTAAAGTGTTAGCTGAATTTCAGTCATTGGATACATTTGAATATAAATTAGGTCAAAAATTTGATTCTTCAATTTTTCATATTGGGGAAATTATTGATGTGAGATCAAAATCTAAAGGTAAAGGATTTGCTGGAGCTATCAAGAGACATAACTTTGCTAGACAAGATGCAACTCATGGTAATAAGCATACCGAAAGAGCTCCTGGTTCTATCGGTCAAGCATCTTGGCCTTCAAGAGTATTTAAAGGTATGAAAATGGCAGGTAGAAAAGGTTCTGGTAATGTTACTGCACAAAACCTTGAAATCGTTGACATCGATAAAGAGAATAATTTATTATATGTTAAAGGAGCTATTCCTGGTGCAAACAATGCACCTGTGTTTATTTTGAAAAAATGAAAATTAAATCAATAAATAGTAATAAAGATTATAGTTTAAGTGACTCAGTATTTAAAGTTGCTATGAACGACCAAGCTGTTTACCAATGCGTTATAGCCGAATTGACCAATGCTAGACAAGGAACTCGATCTACAAAAAATAGATCTTTAGTTTCGGGTGGTGGTAAAAAACCATTTAAGCAAAAAGGGACTGGTAACGCTAGACAGGGTACAAGTAGATCTCCTTTGAATAGAGGTGGTGGTGTTATTTTTGGCCCTAGTCCAAAATATTATTTTAAAAAAGTAAACGCTAAAACCAAGCAATTAGCATTTAAATGTGTTTTATCAGAAAAAGTTAAAAATGATGCTTTGAAAGTAATTGATTCAATAGATCTAAAAACAAGCAAAACAAAAGATTTTGTTGGCTTCCTACAGACTAACAGCTTAGCTGATAAAAAAATTACAATTGTAGTGTCTGAAGTAGATAAAAATTTAGAATTATCATCTAGAAATATTGAACATGTAAAAGTCGTAAAAGCTTCATCATGTTCAGTGGCAGATTTAATGAATAATGATGCTTTATTGTTAGATGCTAGCGCTCTAGCTTTGATTTCAGAGAGATTTGGAGATAAGAAATAGTTATGAATCATTTCTCACAAATCTTAATTCGTCCTATTGTGACAGAAAAAATGACATCTTTACAAGAGTCTCAAAATAAGTATGCATTCGAGGTTCCTGCTGAAGTGAATAAAATTGAAATTAAAAAAGCAGTAGAAGAAAAATTTAAAGTTAAAGTCCTTAAGGTTGCTGTCAGCAATAGAAAAGGTAAGGCTAAACAAATGACTGTTAAAAGCAATGGAAAAACAATTAGAACAAATGGATATACTAAACTAAAAAAGAGAGCTATTGTAACACTTGTAGAAGGTTACAATATAGATCTATTTAGCGTATAAATATATTATGGCAATAAGACAATTAAAACCAGTTACACCAGCATCAAGATTTACTTCTAAACCAGATTTTTCTGAGATTACAGCTAGTAAACCTGAAAAATCATTGGTTAGAAAGCTAAATAAGACTGGTGGTAGAAATAATAGAGGTCGTATTACTTCTCGTAGAAGAGGTGGTGGACACAAGCGTAGTTATAGATTAATAGATTTTAAGAGAAATAAATTTAATATCGAGGGTAAGGTAGCAACTATTGAGTATGATCCAAATAGAAGCGCATTTATTGCCTTAATTCACTATGTAGATGGTGAGAAAAGATATATTGTACAGCCAGATGGATTGAAAGTTGGAGATATTATTGTATCATCAGAGAAAGCTGAATTAAAAATTGGTAATGCTATGCAACTAAAAAATATACCTTCAGGACAGTCCGTACATAATATTGAAATGATTCCCGGCAAAGGAGCCCAAATGGCTAGAAGTGCAGGAACATATGTACAGGTAATGGCTCATGATAATAATTATGTAACATTAAAAATGCCATCCGGTGAAGTAAGAATGGTTCCAGATAAATGTTTAGCTACAATTGGTGTTGTTGGTAATAAGCAGCATGAATTAGTGCGTTCAGGTAAAGCAGGTCGTTCAAGATGGCTTGGAAAACGTCCAAAAGTTAGAGGCGTAGTAATGAATCCTGTCGATCACCCTCATGGTGGTGGTGAAGGTAAAACCTCAGGTGGAAGACATCCCGTGTCTCCATGGGGTCAACCAACAAAAGGATTTAAAACTAGAAAGAAAAAGAAGAAATCAAACGCTCTAATAGTAAAAAGGAGAAATGCTTAATGTCTAGATCTATTAGAAAAGGACCTCATATCGATGTCAAACTACTAAAGAAAGTTGATAAGATGAATGAATCAACAAAAAAAGGTGTTATTAAAACCTGGGCTAGAAATTCTGTAATTGTACCAGATTTTGTAGGACATACTTTTGCTGTTCATAATGGTAATAAATTTATACCCATTTTTATAACAGAAAATATGGTTGGTCATAAACTAGGAGAATTTTCCCCTACCAGAACTTTTAGAATGCATTCAGGAGATAGAAAGAATAAATAATTATGGAAATTACTTCAAGATCAAATAATGTAAAGCACTCACCAAAAAAGCTAAGAAAAGTAGCTAATTGTGTTCGTGGCTTAAATGTGAACAAAGCATTATCATCTTTACGTCATATGGATGAGAAAGGTGCAGAGATTATTTTAAAAACACTATCTTCTGCTATTGCTAATGCAGGAAATACAGAGAGTTTTGATAAGGATATGAATGAGGTTAAAGTTAAAACTATAACCGTAGATGAAGGTCCAGCACAAAAGAGATTTAGAGCAAGAGCTCAAGGGCGAGCAAATAGAATTAAAAAAAGAACAAGTCACTTAAAAATAATTATAGGATAATTAATGGGACAGAAGACACATCCAAAAGGTTTAAGATTAGAAGTTAATAAGAAATGGAGCTCAAATTGGTTTCCAAAGAAAAATGCTTATGCATCTGATCTAGCTCAAGATATTAAGTTAAGAAAATATCTTAAAAAGAGACTACAGGATGCTTCAGTTGCATCAATTGATATTGAAAGAACATCTCAAGCAGTTACAGTATCTATTCACACAGCAAGACCTGGTATTGTTATCGGTAGAGGCGGTGAAGAGGTTTCTAGGTTGAAAAAAGAAGTATCCAAGTTATGTAATACTAATGATATTCATTTAAATATTAATGAAGTAAAAAGACCTGAGTTAAACGCTGAATTAGTAGGGCAAAATATTGCAAGTCAATTAGTAAAAAAGATGGCTTATAGAAGAGTTTTAAATAAAACAATGCAGTCTACCATGAGAATGGGAGCAGAAGGAATTAGAATTAACGTTGCTGGAAGATTAGGTGGTGTAGAAATTGCTAGATCTGAGCGTTTTATGGATGGAAGGGTTCCATTACATACATTAAGAGCAGATATTGATTATGCACTAGTTGAAGCTCACACAACATATGGTATTATTGGTATTAAAGTTTGGATTTGTAACGGATTTAACCAAGGTAAAAAATAATGTTAGAACCTAAAAAAATTAAGTATAGAAAAGTCCATAGGGGACATCGCAAAGGTATGGCTAAGGGCGGTACTGAGGTGAGTTTTGGTAGTTATGGATTAAAAGCAATGGAACCAGGATGGGTTACAGCTAGGCAGATTGAAGCCACTAGAATATCAATATCTAGACGTGTTAGAAAATTAGGAAGGATGTGGATTAGAGTTTTCCCAGATAAGCCAATTACAGCAAAACCATTAGAAACAAGAATGGGTAAAGGAAAAGGATCTCCGGAGTATTGGGTAGCTAATGTTAAACCTGGTAGAATTCTATTTGAAGTTGAAGGTATTCCTAGAGAAGTAGCACAAGAAGCATTTAGAATTGCTGGTAATAAGCTAGCTATTAAAACAAAATTAGTTGCAAAAAGAGGATTAGATGAAGGTTAACGATTTAAGAAAATTATCTGATAAAGATTTATTATCACGTTTAGTTGATAACAAGGAAAGTTTGCAGAAATATCGTTTTCAAAAATCAATTCAGCAATTGGAAGATTATAAAGTGTTATCTGACCTTAGGAAAGAGAATGCTAGAATTAATACTATATTAAAAGAAAAAACCTTAGATAAGGGAAGCATTGATGGATAGAAATACTCAAAAATTAGTAGGAACTGTTATCTCTGATGCTATGGATAAAACTGTAGTGGTTAGCGTTGACAGGCTTGTAAAGCACAAATTATATAAAAAGTATCTAAAAAGATCAAAAAAATATTACGCGCATGATGAAAATAATACTTTCAAAAAAGGTGATGTTGTTGAGCTTTTAGCTACAAGGCCTTTGAGTAAATTGAAAAGATGGCGTACATCAAAATTAATTAAGAATGGGAATAAATAGTGGTACAAGCTGAAACAAGATTAAAAGTAGCTGATAACTCTGGAGCAAAAGTTGTTCAATGTTTCAAAGTTTTGGGTGGTTCCAAAAAAAGATATGCTAGTATCGGAGATATTATTGTTGTATCGGTTAAATCTTCTACTCCAGGTGGTATGGTTAAAAAAGGAGAGGTTGCTCGAGCTGTAGTAGTTAGGGTGAAGAAAGAAGTAAGAAGAAAAGATGGATCTTATATTAGATTTGATGATAATGCCGCAGTTATTTTAAATGCTCAAAATGAGCCAAAGGGTACTAGAATATTTGGACCTGTTGCAAGAGAATTAAGAGAAGGCGGTTACATGAAAATTATTTCAATGGCACCGGAGGTTCTATAATGAAAATTAAGAAAGATATGATGGTAAAAGTAGTGGCTGGTAATTTTAAAGGCCTGTCCGGTAAAGTTCTTAAGGTAATTCCTGAAACTCAAAGAGCTATTGTTGAAGGGGTTGCACTAACAAAAAGAACATTAAGACCCTCACAAGAGAATCCTAAGGGCGGATTTACAGAAAGAGAAAGATCTTTACATGTTTCAAACTTAATGGCTCTTGAAAGTGATAAAGCATCTAGAATTGGATTCAAAGTATTGGAAGATAAATCAAAAGTAAGAGTTTCAAAAAGATCTGGTAAGGAATTAGGTTAAGGTTTATGGCAACAAATTATAAGAAAAAATATTTAGAAGTAGTTGTACCTCATTTAATGAAGACTTTTAACTTAAGTACTGTTATGCAAGTACCTAAGATTGAAAAGATTACATTAAATGTCGGTTTAGGAAATGCAAAAGAAAATAAAAAGGCCCTTCAAGCAGCTCTTGATGAATTGATGTTAATTACCGGTCAAAAGCCAGTAATTACTAAAGCAAAAAAAGATGTATCCAATTTTAAAGTTAGAAAAGGATTTCCTGTAGGATGTAAGGTAACCTTGCGTAAAGATTATATGTATGAATTCTTAGAAAGATTATGCGCTGTAGCACTTCCAAGAACAAGAGATTTTAGAGGGTTATCTAATAAGTCATTTGATGGACAAGGTAATTACAGCTTTGGAATTAAAGAACAGATTGTATTCCCAGAAATTGATTATGATAAGGTTGATTCTGTTACAGGGATGGATGTTATTATTACTACATCAGCTGATAATAGTGAAATATCTTATGAATTATTAAGAGCTATGGGATTACCAATTAGAGAAAAAAAAGCTTTAACAGATAATAATTTAGATAAGGAAGAAAATGGCTAAAAAATCTAAAGTTGTAAGAGAAAATCACTTAATGAAAAAAGTTGAAAAATATTATATGCTCAGAAAAGAGTTGAGAGGGCTGATTAAGAATCCAAACACTCCAGATGACGAGAAAATGAAAGCCATAGAAAAGCTTCAAAAACTTCCTAGAAGTTCAAACAGCATTCGCTTAACAAATAGATGCGCTGTTTCTGGAAGACCTAAGGGATATATGAGAAAATTTGGTTTATCAAGAATAACATTTAGAGAACTAGCATTAAAAGGTGAACTACCTGGCGTAACTAAGGCCAGTTGGTAAGGAGAATATTTTATGTCAATGACAGATCCAATAGCAGATTTTTGTACAAGAATAAGGAATGGTTATTCATCTAAGAAAAGATGGATTGATATACCTTCTTCAGTTTTGAAAAAAAGAATGTCCATCGTACTAAAAGAAGAAGGATATATTGATAACGTTGTTTTTGTAAATAAGGAAGATAGTAAAGAAGATATCAGAATTTTTCTTAGATATCATAATGAGTCACCAGCAATAACAACAATTGAAAAGATTAGTAAGCCTGGAAAAAGAGTTTATGTAGCATCTGATGACATTCCTAGGGTATTAAATGGGCTTGGAATTAGCGTTATATCATCCTCAAAAGGTGTTATAAGTAATAAAGTAGCAAGAGAATTAAAAGTTGGAGGAGAGTTGCTCTGCAACGTCTGGTAGTATGTCAAGAATAGGAAATAGTGTAATTACAGTGCCGGAAGGCGTAAAAATTGAGAGTAATCCTCAACATCTATTGGTGACAGGTCCTAAAGGGAAGTTGTCAGTTGGTATTTGTGACGAAGTAACAGTAAAAATTGAAGATAATAATTTGTCTGTTTCAAGAAATGCAGATGATAAGGTTTCTAAGGCTATGCACGGTACTACTAGACAATTAGTTTTTAATGCTATAGAAGGTGTTACAAATGGTTTTTCTAAACATTTAGAGATTATTGGTGTTGGTTATAATGCAAAATCTCAAAATAATCGAGTGATTCTTCAGCTAGGTTTTTCTCATGATATTATTTTTGATCTACCAGAAGGTATTGAAGCAATTGCTGATGGTAAGAAGGGCGACAAATTAGAGATTAAAGGTATTAATAAGCAAATTGTAGGACAAGTTGCTGCAAAGATAAGATCTCTAAGAAAACCTGAACCTTACAAAGGAAAAGGAATTAGATATAAAGATGAATATGTTCGTTCAAAACAAGGTAAAACTGTTGGAGGAGGCGAATAGGTGAGAAAAGTGAAATTAAAGAAAGAACAATATTTAAGAAGAAGAAAAAGGTCAAAAAAACCTTTTCCAGTCAAGGGTGAGTATAGATTATGCATCTATAAAAGTGCCAAGCACATAGAAGCACAAATTATTGACGACTTTAATCAAACTACCTTAGTAGCTGCATCTTCAAAAGAAAAAGCTTTTTCTAAGGAAAAAGTTAATAAAAGTGAATTAGCGTCTCTTGTTGGTAAATCATTGTCAGAGAGAGCAAAAGCAAAAAAAGTTAAAAAAGTATACTTTGATAGAAATGGTTTCAGGTATCATGGAAGAGTGAAATCTTTCGCAGAAGCCTCTAGAGAAGGTGGGCTAAAATTTTAAAATTGGAGAATAAATGAGTATGATTAATTATTCAGAGCTTGATTTAAAAGAAGAATCAGTTATAAGAATTAATAGGGTTGCTAAAGTTAATTCTCGTGGAAAGAGATTCAGTTTTTCAACTATAGTTGTTATTGGAGATGGAAAGGCACATGTTGGTATTGGTGCAGGAAAAGCCAATGAAGTAATAGTTTCTATTACTAAAGCTAAAGATGATGCTAAGCAAAACTTAGTTAAGGTTCCTGTGTATAATTATACTATTCCTCATGAAATTATTGGTAAACATGGTGCAAGTAGAGTTTTATTAAAACCTGCTCCATTTGGAACAGGAATTATAGCTGGTTCTGCAGTTAGACTTATTATGGAGCAAGTAGGAATAAATAATATCTATTCAAAAGTATTAGGATCAAATAACCCTATGAATGTTGCTAAAGCTGTTATGAATGCTTTATCAAGTTTGCAGGATGTTAGAGTTGTTGCTAAGAAAAGAGGAAAAACACCAAAAACACTATTCGAGATTTAAAAATGGCTAAAAAACAAATTAAGATCACACAAATAAAAAGTAGAATTGGTTATTCAAAAAAAGCCAAAGCTACCCTAGATGCATTAGGTTTAAGAAGAATGAATAAATCAGTTGTTCTTGATCTAAATGATGCAATCAATGGAATGGTAAAGAAAATAGACTATTTAGTTAAGGTTGAGGAAGTAAAATGAAATTAGTAAAACCTATTAATGCTACAAAAAATTCTAAAAGAGTTGGTAGGGGTCCAGGTTCCGGCCTAGGTAAAACTGCCGGAAGAGGTCATAAAGGAGCAGGCCAAAGAAGTGGTTTCAAACACAGATATTGGTTTGAAGGAGGTCAAGTACCTTTACATAGAAGAGTTCCAACCAGAGGATTTAATAACTTTAATTTTGCAAAATCATATGAGATTGTAAACCTTTCTCAAATTGCAAAGATTAAATCAAAAAATATCGATGCTGAGATTCTATTAGCTAAGGGATTAATTTCTTCAGCTTTTGTAGCTGTTAAAGTTCTTGGAAACGGAGATATTAATAAAGCTTATAATATTACTGCATCAGCATTTAGTGCATCTGCAGTTAAGAAGATTGAAGAAGCTGGTGGAAAGGTTACCGTTCAGTGATTGAGAAAGTAAGAAATATATTTGCTATTCCTGAATTAAGAAGAAAGATCTTATTTACTCTAGGTATTCTGATTATTGTTCGACTTGGAGCTCAAGTACCTATACCTGGTATTAATCCTGAAGCTCTGCGTCAAACAATGGAATCTTTAAATGATACTTTTTTTGGTTTATTCAACATGTTTACAGGAGGAGCTTTTGGTCAAGCTGCTGTATTCGGCTTAGGAATTATGCCATATATTTCTGTTTCAATTGTTGTTCAAATACTTCAAACTACTCTTCCTTATTTTCAGCGCTTAGCTCAAGAAGGAGAAAGTGGAAGAGCTAAGATCAATCAAATTATTAGATATGGGACAGTTATACTGGCACTTGTTCAATCTATTGGTATTGCTTTTCTACTGGAAAGCTATGGTATAGTGTTGAATCCAGGTTTTGCATTCAGATTTACCGCAGTAGTATCTATCACAACCGGTACAATGTTATTGTTATGGCTTGGTGAAAAAATCACAGAGCATGGTATAGGTAATGGTATATCTCTTGTTATTATGGTTGGTATTTTAGCAGCATTTCCAAATGTTGTTTTATCAGAAATTTCATATTTTCAACAAGGTGTAAGAGGCATTCTTTCAGAGCTCTCACTTGCTATACTATTCTTTTTCTTAGTTATGTTAATCATATTAATTCAGCAAGGTTTGAGAAAAGTACCTGTACAGTATGCTAGAAGAATTGTTGGAAGAAAAGTTTATGGAGGACAATCTACTTACCTTCCTTTAAAAATTAATACTGCAGGAGTTATACCTATTATTTTTGCACAATCGATATTATTAATTCCTGGTACGATTGCTACATTTATGGGTCAAGATGCAACTCAGTCAAATTTTATGTCTTGGTTTGCAATGGATCATTGGTTTTCAAACTTTTTATTTGCTCTACTAATTGTGTTTTTTACTTATTTTTATACAGCGCTACAATTTGACCCAAACCAAGTAGCTTCAACATTGAAGCAGCAAGGAGGATTTATTCCTGGAGTAAAACCAGGTAAGAAGACAGCTGAATTTATTGAAAATATTCTTACAAAAGTGACATTGCCCGGTGCATGCTTTCTTGGTTTTATTGCCTTGATGCCATATTTCTTACAACAATTTGCAGGCTTAGATTATGCTTATGCATCTTTCTTTGGTGGAACTAGTTTATTAATTATTGTTGGAGTTGGTTTAGACACTTTAAATCAAGTAGAAACTCATTTATTATCAAGGCATTATGATGGTTTTTTATCAAAAGGTAAAGTTAGAGGTAGAAGATAGTGGTTGATATAAATAACACTAATCAAGTATCTCAAATGACTGAAAGTTGTCAGATTTTATCTGATACACTTGACATGATTGAAAGTCATATTAAGCCAGGTCAGTCCGTAATGGAGTTAGATAAATTAGCAGAAGAATATATTTTATCTAGAGAAGCTAAACCTGCATTTAAGGGTTATAATAATTTCCCTTCTACACTAACAGTATCAATTGACGATGAAGTAGTTCACGGTATACCAAAAGATATTCTGCTTGAAGAAGGCCAAATTGTTGGTATAGACTGTGGTGTTTTAAAAAATGAGTATTACAGCGATTCAGCAAGAACCTTAGCAGTTGGAAAAATTTCAGATGAAAAACAATTACTTTTAGATATTACAAAAGAGGCACTTCATATAGGAATTAGTAAAGCTGTGGTAGGGAATACAGTTTTTGATATTAGCGATGCGATACAAAAGCATGTTGAATCAAAAGGTTATTCAGTAGTAAGAGAATTAGTGGGGCATGGTATTGGTACAAAGTTACATCTTGAACCTCAAATTCCAAATTTTTCTACCCCTATGAGCGCAGATCATAACGTTGAGCTTAAAGAGGGTATGTGCTTAGCAATTGAACCAATGGTTAATTTAGGATCAAGATTTATTAAAACAGACTCAGATGGATGGACAATTAGGACGCAAGATGGGCAACCAAGTGCACACTTTGAACATTCAATTCTTATTACTAAGTTGCAACCCAGAATTTTAACATAATGGCAAAACAAGAATCAATAGAAGTAGAGGGAGTAATTAAGGAAGCTTTACCAGGAGCCCGATTTAGAGTTATGATTAATTTAGGTGGTAAAGAACATGAAGTACTTGCTCATGTAAGCGGAAAAATGCGTATGCATTTTATTAAAATGCTTCCAGGAGATAAAGTTGATTTACAACTATCTCCCTATGATTTAAACAGAGGAAGAATTACCTTTAGGCAATAATTATGAAAGTAAGAGCATCAGTAAAGAAAAGAACACGTGATTGCGTTATCGTACGTAGAAAAGGACGTATTTACGTTATTAATAAGAAAAACCCTAGATTTAAACAGAGGCAAGGATAATGGCTAGAATAGCAGGTGTTGATATACCAAAAGATAAGAAACTTGCATATTCATTGCGTTATGTTCATGGTATTGGGCTTAACACTGCAATGAAGGTATGTGAATTGGCAAAAGTCGATCCGGAAGTAAGAGTTACGGATTTGAGCTCTAAAGATGAAGATACAATCAGAAAAGTTATTGTAGATTTAAAATTATTAATTGAAGGTGAATTAAGAAGTGAAAATTTAAAAAACGTTAAAAGATTACAAGATATTGGTAGTTATAGAGGTGTAAGACATAGAAAGTCTCTTCCAGTAAGAGGTCAAAGAACAAAAACAAACTCTAGAACAAAAAGAAGTGGAAAAAAACAAACAATATCACTTGGTAAGAAGGCAGTATAACACATGGCAACACAAACTAGATCAAAAAAGAACAAGAAAAAGATAAATCCAAATGGCATTGTGCACATCAAAGCGACATTCAATAATACGAATATCACTGTAACCGATGAAAATGGAAATGTCATTGCATGGGCTACTGCAGGTAAAGCAGGATTTAAGGGTTCTAGAAAGAATACAGCATATGCTGCGACAATAGCCTCAGAAAAGGTAGCTAGTGAAGTAGTAAGTATGGGATTAGCTAGTGTAGCAGTAAGAGTTAAAGGTCCTGGAGCAGGTAGAGAATCAGCTATCAGAGCATTATCAGGTGCCGGTTTACAAGTAACGTCAATTTCAGATGTGACACCATTGCCTCATAATGGTTGTCGACCTAAAAAACAAAGAAGAGTTTAAAAGTATGGCAAAATTAAATACACCTAAAGGTAAGTTAGTTAGAAAGCTTGGAGTTAATATTTTTGGTAACCCTAAATTTGATAGATTATTGTCAAAAAAAGGACATAGACCTGGCCAGCATGGCAAGATGGGAAAACGCCCTTCAACGTATGCACTTCAGTTACAAGAAAAGCAAAAAATTAAGTTTACTTATGGTACTTTAGAAAAACAGTTTAGAAATTATTTTAAGAAGGCTTCACAAATGAAAGGTGAAACTGGATTTAATCTACTTGTACTTCTTGAATCAAGATTAGATAATGTGGTATATAAGCTTGGGTTTGGTCCTACAAGATCAGCAGCTAGACAGCTTGTTAGTCATGCACACTTCATGGTGAATGGCGCTAAAGTTAATATAGCCTCTTATAGACTAAAACCTGGAGATATTGTTCAGGTTAGAGCAAAAAGTAAAAAATTAGATATTATATTAAATTCTATTAAAATGGTTAAGGGTGATTTAAACGTTTCTTGGCTTTCTGTCGATAAAGCTAAAATGGAAGGAACATTTGTTAACTATCCAGAGAGAGATGAAATTGACTTAACTATGAACGAACAATTAGTTGTTGAATACTATTCAAGATAAAGGAAGAAACATGAGCAATGATTTACAATTTAAGATTTCACATAAAATAGCTGACGAAAATTCTAGTAATTTTCTTATTAAACCACTTGAAAGAGGGTATGGTATCACTGTTGGTAATTCTCTTAGAAGAGCATTATTAACTGCAGTGCCTGGAGCAGCCATTACAAATGTTAAGATTGAAGGAGCATTACACGAATTTTCAACTCTTGACGGCATAAAAGAAGATATTGCAGACGTAATTATGAACTTGAAGGGTGTAAGATTTCATTTATTTGAAAGTTCAGTTGAACCTATTTTTGTAAAAATTAAGGGCGCAAAAACATTTACAGCAGCTGATATTCAAGCTGTAAGTGATGATTTTACTATTTTGAATCCTGATCACTATATTACAGATATTGCAAAAGGAACGACTCTTGAATTAGAGCTAAGATTAGGAATTGGTAAAGGTTACAAGTCTAGCGAAGAAAATAAGTTAAATAATTCTCCTGTTGGCATGATTCCAATCGATAGTATTTTTAATCCGGTTACGCAGGTAGCATTTAATGTTTCCCCATTACCGGGAGCGAAAGAAGATTTAGAAATGCTATCTCTTGATGTCAAAACAGATGGATCTATTAGTCCCATCGATGCAGTCAGTTATTGCTCTTCTGTTCTTTCAGAGCATTATAATATTATAAACTCTATCAGCAATCCCTCTGTATTAGAAATTGATAAACCTGTTAGTGAAGAAATCCTACAAATTCGTAAACTTCTTGGATCTTCAATTGATGAAATGGAATTGTCAGTAAGAAGTCACAACTGTTTAGAAGCAGCTGGAATTACTTTAATTGGTGAATTGGTTGATAAAGATGAAGCGGAAATGCTTGAGTATAAAAACTTTGGTCGTAAATCACTCAATGAATTAATCGAGAAACTTGAAACTATGGGTCTAAAGTTCGGAATGGATACTAGTCCTTATGTAGAGGATGAAGTGTAAATGAGAAAAAGAATATCAGCTAGAAAGTTTGGTAAGTCTACTGCTCATAGAAAAGCAATGATGTCTAATATGGCAAGTTCATTAATTGAACACAAGCGTATTAAAACTACACATCAAAAAGCTTTAGAGTTAAGAAAGTTTATCGAACCAATGATTACCAAGGCAAAAGAAAAAAGTGTTCACAATAGAAGAGAAGTGATGAAAAAAATTCACAACTCAGATGCTGTAAAAACTTTATTTGACGTTATTGCTCCAGTTTATACAGATAGACCTGGCGGATATACTCGTATTATTAAGCTTGGTACAAGAACAAACGATGCAGCCAAAATTTCTTTGATTGAGTTTGTTGATAAGGCTCAGTTTAAAGTCGATGAAGTAGCTCCAGTAGAGTCTGAAGAAGTACAAAAAGAAGACGCTTAAATTTTTTCTATTATTTCTTTTAGATATTTTTCATCTATCTGATCAAATCCGCCCAGATTTTTTGAGTCAATATCAAGTACATACTTCTTATTATCTTTAATAAAGGGTATTGCAATTTCAGACTTACTATTTTCGTCGCATATGATATGGTTTTTAAATTTACTTACGTCTGCAACAATTAAAGTATTATTATCCATTATAGATTGTCCACATACACCATTCATTTGAATTGGACTACAAGGTATTTTATCTGATAGGTAGTTTGAAATTTCTAAATGATTGTCTTTTTGAATATAAAATCCACAAAAAATCCAATCTTCAAATTCTTCATAAAGGCATTTGATTATATTATCAATTTTATCCTTCACATCTAAAGTATCAATCAATTCAATTGATTTTTGGTATTTTTTTTCTTTTGCATTAGATTGAATCATATTCATGTTTAAAAATAACAAATATTCTAAGAATCCAATAATAGTTTCTGGCATGCCAAGAACAGCTACAACTATAGTTGGTAAGCTTATATCTAATAAATCTCGATATAGCGTTGTTTATGAGCCGTTTAATAGCTCTCAAGGTCTAAATACTATAGATATTAATTACCTTATTCCGGGATCTAATATTATGGAGAATGATTTTGATAGAATTTTAGATAATTTATTAAATCTCAATGGAAGTTTTAAATTAGGAAAAAATAAAAATGATTCTGTTTTTAAAAAACTTATAAAATATACTTTTGGAAATCAGTCATCCATATCATTTAATAAAGCAAAATATTTCGATAGAAATACCGGTTTATTGATAAAAGATCCATTTTTGCTTTTTGCATCTGAATATTTATCTAATAATTATAGAATTATAATGTGTGAAAGACCGCTACTTCCGCTAGTAGGAAGTTTTAAGAGAATGTCATGGGCTTTTCATGAATATAGTAGGCTGCTTAAAGATTTTAATAATATAGGTTTAGATACTAATAATTCTAAGAAGTTTGACGATAGTAACATCTCGCCTTTTGTAGTTGGAGCAGTTCAATTTTTTTATCTTTATACGATCTTTAAAGATAGGATAGTAAATAAGGAAAATATTTATTTTTTCAATCAACATGATTTATCTGTTAATCCTAAAAATTCAATTTCATCATTATTTGATTGGCTAAATATAGAATATTCAAAAAAAGATATAAACAAGATAGCGATGAGTGTTTCAGGTTCATCAAAAAAGCATAAATCTCCTAAAAAGGGTGTTCAGCATGATAGAATGTATAATAAAAAACATGCAAATGAATATTTTGAATCAATTTTATCAGAAGATGAGATTAAGTATGTAAAAAAGTGTGAGATTTTAATTTGTAGCGGAGGAGAGATTTGAACTCCCGACCTTCGGATTATGATTCCGCTGCTCTAACCAACTGAGCTACTCCGCCATTAAAGGCCTAAAGTTATATTACTTCAATCTAAAAGTCTAAATTATTTTTACAAGAAAAACGTTTCATTTTTTATCTTATTTCGTAATTTTGCACATTGACAAATATAACATAGAGGATTACTAGCTCATGAAGTATAAAACAAAAGAAGAATTTTTAAATTCAGTAGTAGATAATTATAGCGATCAAAAAGAATTTCACCAAGCAGTAGAAGAAGTAATTCATTCTATATGGGATACTGTAAGCTCTAATGAAGAATATGGTAAATTTAATATCCTTGATAGAATTGTTACTCCAGATAGAATAATCATGTTTAGAGTTCCATGGATGGACGATAAAAATAATGTTCACGTAAATTTAGGATATAGAATCCAATTTAATTCTGCAATTGGTCCGTATAAAGGCGGATTAAGATTTCATCCGAGTGTGAACCTGGGAATTTTGAAATTCCTTGCCTTTGAACAAGTATTTAAAAATAGTCTTACCGGACTAAATCTTGGTGGGGGTAAAGGAGGGTCGAACTTTGATCCAAAAGGAAAGTCTGATAAAGAAATTATGAATTTCTGCTATGCTTTTATGAATGAGCTTTACAGGCATATAGGAAGACGTACTGATATTCCTGCTGGAGATATTGGTGTTGGAGGAAGAGAAATTGGTTATATGTTCGGTCAATATAAAAAAATAAGAAACGCATTCACTGGTGTGCTAACTGGAAAAGGAGTTAACTGGGGTGGAAGTTTAATTCGTCCTGAAGCAACAGGTTATGGACTGGTTTATTTTGTTGCTGAGATGCTCAAAACTAGAGATGATTCATTACAAGGAAAAACAGTCACAGTTTCAGGTTCTGGAAATGTTGCACAGTTTGCTTGTGAAAAATTAATTGAATTGGGTGCAAAGCCAGTAACTTTGTCTGATTCTGGTGGTTTTGTTTATGACCCAGATGGTATCACTCAAGAAAAGCTAGAATATGTGAAAGAGCTAAAAGGTGAAAGATCCGCTAGAATTTCAGAATATGCCAAAAAATATAATGTAAAATATTTTGAAGGTAAACGTCCATGGACAATAAAATGTGATGTCGCATTGCCATGTGCAACTCAAAATGAATTAAATTTTGGAGATGCAAAAGAATTATTACAAAATGGATGTTTTGTAGTTGCTGAAGGAGCAAATATGCCATCAACAACAAATGCTGTACACCATTTTGTTGATAAAAAAATCTTATATGGTCCTGGTAAAGCTGCCAACGCTGGCGGTGTTGCTATTTCTGGTATAGAAATGAGTCAGAATAGTACAAGAATACCACTTACCAGGGAAAAGGTGGATAATCTATTAAAAGAAATTATGGAACGTATTCATACTACATGTGTTCAGTACGGATCTGAAAAAGGCGGCTTCATTAATTATGTTGATGGATCAAATATCGGAGGATTTGTAAGAGTTGCAGATTCGATGATTGACCAAGGTATTGTCTAGATTTTTTAGTATTATCTAGGCAGTTATGTTACGTAAAATTACATCAATAGATTTTCAATCTAATAATAATACCAGTCAGTGTGTTCTTATAAGAGTTGACTTCAATGTTCCTGTAGAAAATGACATAGTTTCTGATGACTATAGGATACTTAAATCATTGCCAACAATTCAGTATTGTCTTGATGAAGGCGCTAAGATTGTTTTGATGTCTCATCGAGGAAGGCCTAAAGGGAAGGTTGATAATAATCTTTCTTTAATGCCCGCAGGAGAAAGGCTAGCTCAATTACTAGAAATGCCTATAAAATTTTCACATGATTGCATATCTGAGGATGCAATAGATGTATCCAGAAATTTAAAAAGTGGAGAGATTCATTTATTAGAAAATTTACGTTTTTATGACGAAGAAGTAAGTAATGATACGTTATTTGCTTCTAAATTAGCCCAACATGGTTCAATTTATTTGAATGATGCATTTGGTACTGCTCATCGTGAGCATGCATCAAATGCAGGTATTACTAAATATTTTACAACAAAGGGAATGGGATTATTGACAGAAAAAGAAATGGAATTCCTTTCCGAAAATATTTCTGATTCAGAAGGTCCAATCTCCTTAATTATTGGAGGGGCAAAAATTGATACTAAAATTAATGTGATTAAGCATTTTTTTGATATCGCTGACAATATTCTCATTGGCGGTGCAATGGCAAATACGTTTTTAAGTGCAAACAAGTATGATATGGGAAAATCTTTAGTTCAAAAAGATGAAGTAGAAACAGCAAAAAAACTTATGTTAATGGCCTCTAAAAGTAAAACTAATATCATTCTTCCTATCGATTTTAATGGTGAGTTAAATACATTCGGAAGTGGTAAATTACATTATGCAACTATTGATAATATTAAAAAAGCGATGATTTGTGAAGATATAGGAGAGCTGAGTATTAATTTATTTACTGATATTATAAAAAAATCAAAAACAGTGTTTTGGAACGGTACTGTTGGCGTGGCAGAAAATAAAGATTTTGCTACAGGAACAAATAAGATAATTGATAGTATCGTAGATAGCGACTGTAATTCTATTGTTGGTGGAGGCGATACAATTGCAGCTATTAGGAATTATAAAAAAGGTATAATTGAGGAGTTTACTCATGCATCTACCGGTGGAGGATCTTGCTTAGAATTGTTATCTGGAAATAAACTTCCAGCTATGGAAATGCTAAAAAAATAATGAAAAAAATAACAATAGCAGCAAACTGGAAAATGTATTTAGATGAAGTAAGTTCAATAGATTTTATTGAGAAGCTTAATGCTGAAAAAGAATTATTTTCCAATAAAGATATCATAATTTTTCCATCACATACATGTATACGTTCAGTAAAAGATCGTCTAAATATAGATTTAAAAATTGGTATGCAGGACTGTGACATCCATAATAAAGGTGCTTATACTGGATCAACATCTATTAGCTCTATCGATATACATTCATGTATCGTTGGCCATTCTGAAAGAAGAGTCATATACAAAGAAAATAATGAAATTATTGCAGAGAAATTAGGTGCTGTCTTATCCAGTAAAGCTAATCCTATTCTATGTATAGGTGAAACATTAGAAGAAAAAAATGATAACATTACTGAGAGCATTATTGAAAGTCAGTTATCTATACTTCCAAAAGATTTAAATGATCGAAACCTAACTATTGCATATGAGCCAGTATGGGCAATTGGATCAGGAGATGTTCCTTCAAATGAATATATTCATCAAATGCTTTCTTATGTAAAAAATAGATTAAAAAGTTTATATTCAGATACAGATTTAGATAATATTAAGTTATTTTATGGTGGATCGGTTGATGCTAATAATTTGAATGACCTTATTGGCATAGAATTAATTGATGGTTTTCTCATTGGAAGCGCTAGCGCTAACTTTGAAAAGTTTAAAGATATAGTTAAACAGTTAAAATTATAAGAGGTGTTATGATTGAATTTTTAATAGTAGTGCATACATTGGTAAGTTTATTGCTCATTGGAGTCATATTAATGCAATCTGGCCAAGGAGGCTTAAATTCTATGATGGGTGGTGTTGCTAATTCCATGTTAGGATCTTCAGGTGCAAATGATTTCATTACAAAATTAACTACATGGCTTGGAATAACATTTATTGGTCTAGCTTTGGTAATTGGTTTTCTAAGCGGAGAATCTTCATCATCTGCTGAATCTATTATTCAAAAAGATGCAGAATCAAGAGAAGTAGAACTGGCTGTTCCAAATGAGTATACTTTACCTTCAGATGATCTTCTTCCAGAAGAAGCCACAAATTAAGATAGCCGAAGTGGTGGAATTGGTAGACACGCTAGCTTGAGGGGTTAGTGGAGGAAACTCTGTGTGGGTTCAAGTCCCGCCTTCGGCACAAAAATAACATTTAGTATTTTTTTAAAAGATTTATAGATTACGTGATAATTAAAAAAAATGAATACTTTAAAGGCGGAACAATGAAAAACATTATTTTTATCTTATTATTTTCAACAACTTTATTTGCTCAAACATCAGCTTCAGCTTTATATGAAGAATCTCAGAAAGCTCTATCTTCGGGTAATTTGGAGTTAGCTGGAGAAAAAGTTAAAGCAGCTATTGATTTAGACAAAACAAATGACTCTTTCAGAAAGGAGTTTGATCGTTTAAATGGTTTAAGAAATAAAATGATTAATGCAAATAGATCCGTTCAAGATGGCAGATTTGATGACGCCATATCTGGATTTTCTGATGTTATAGCTAATGTTCCTAATTCAGTTGAGGCATACTATGGAACAGCCAAAGCTTATGAAGGAAAGAAAGATTTTACGTCAGCTGTAAAATATTATAAACAATCACTATCAATAGACCCAAATTATAAAAAGTCAAAAATATCAATATCTAATGTAGCCAAAAAGCTATACAACAGCGCAAACAGAGATTATAAAAATGGAAATCTTGAGTCTGCTTTATCAAAATATGAACAAGTGTTAGGAATCAATAGTAGGTTGTATCAAGCGTACTTTCAAATGGGAGTTTTGCAAAAAAAGATGGGTAATTTATCTTTAGCTATTCAAAACTATCAAAGTGCTTTAGGTATTAAAAAAACATTTGATAAGGGGTGGTATAATCTAGGTTTAGCATACAAAGAAAATGGAGATATAGAGAATGCAAAAGAATCTTTTGCCGAGACTGTTAGGCTTAATAAGAAATATTATAAAGCTCACAAAAGTTTAGGTGAAATCTTTATTGATTTAGAAAAATATGAAGATGCAATTTTAAGCTTTAAAACAGCAATTGATATTAAACCTAGCTATGGAGCAGCATATCATGCTATGGGTATTACATATGCTAAATTAGAAGACTATAATAGATCAGCAGAGTCTTTAAATAAGGCTGTGGAGTTACAGCCTAAAGAGTTTTTATCTTGGTTTCACTTAGCTGAGGCACATAATAAATTAAATGACTGCGAAGCTGCTAAAGAAGCAGCATTAGAAGCAATTGATCTTAAAAAGAACTTTGGTGGCGGTTGGTTTGAGTTAGGTATTGCTGAATATTGCGGTGGAAAAGGAAATAAAAATACGTCTATTAATCATTTTGAAAAAGCTAGAAATGACAGAGAGTGGAGAAAGATGGCGGAATACGAAATTGATCGTGTTAGAAATCCTGAGAAGTATGAGGGATGATTAAGGCAGTTATTTTTGACCTAGATAACACTCTTCTAGACTTTGTAAAAATGAAAAAAGAAGCTGTGATGAGCGCTATCTCATCCATGAGAGAAGCTGGCTTAGATCTTGATATAGATACGTCCTATAAGGAAATAATGAAAATATATGAAGCTGATGGATGGGAAAATCAGGTAGTTTTCGATAAATTCTTAAAAAATAAAATTGGCTATGTTGACAATAAATATTTAGCAGCAGGAATTGTAGCTTACAGAAGAGCAAAAGAAGCTAATTTGAAGGCATATCCAAACGTTCAAAAAACATTAAATCACTTATTAAAAAATGGTATTAAGCTAGCTATCGTTTCAGATGCTCCCAGTAGAGAGGCTTGGATGAGAATTTATTATCTTAATCTCCATCATTCTTTTGATACAGTAGTTACATTCGATGATTCACGAGAAAGAAAACCTTCTCCAAAACCATTTAAGTTAGCACTTGAAAGATTGAATTTATCGAAAGATGAAGTATTGATGGTAGGAGATTGGCCTGAAAGAGATATGGTTGGAGCAAATAGTATGGGCATAAAAACTATTTTTGCAAAATACGGAGATGCTTTTGGAGTAAAGGACTCTGGTGCAAATTGGGACATTGAAGATATTTCTGAAGTTATTGATATTATAGATGAGGTTAATAATGCTTAATCTAGGTGTTGATATTGTAGCAATTGATCGTATTCAATCTATTTTAAGCTCTGATAGGGGATTAAGATTTATGAATAAAATATTTTCTGAGCAAGAAATTGCTGAGTCAGAAAATAAAGGAGATAAATCACAATATTTTTCTGGAAGATTTGCAGCCAAAGAAGCAATAAAAAAAGCATTATCCTCTTACGATTCTGCAACTAGACAATCTTTTAAATCCATACAAATTTTAAACAGTAAAAGTGGAAAGCCTTATGTTTTAAGTCAGTCTTGTCAAGATATTAATATCTCGATATCACATGACGGGAACTACGCTTTGGCTTTTTGCGTAATAGATAAATAGTTATGGACTATTTTGAAATAGAGGGAAAAAATCAGCTTTTTGGAGATATAACTGTTAGTGGTGCCAAAAATGCTGTATTACCTTTAATGGCAGCATCAATACTTAATGATAAGCCTTTAACTATTAGTAATGTACCAAAGTTGTCTGACTCTATAACAATGGGCAATTTAATTGAAGAGATGGGGGGAAAAGTTAGTTTTGACCATTCCAACATTACTATTAATCCAAAAAATTTAAACACTCCTTATGCTCCATATAAACTCGTAAAAACAATGAGAGCTTCTTTTTATGTACTTGGTCCATTGATTGCTAAGTTTGGTGAGGCTAAAGTCTCTTTGCCTGGAGGATGTGCTTGGGGCCCTAGACCTGTTGATTTTCATATAGATGGCTTAAAAAAGCTGGGAGTAGAAATCACACTAGAAGCTGGGTATGTCATTGCAAAAACAAAAAAGATGATTGGTAATAAAATAGTATTTCCAAAAATTTCTGTTGGAGCAACTGGTAATGTTTTAATGGCAGCTGTCTTAGCAGAAGGTCAAACAGAGATTCATAATGCAGCGGCAGAACCTGAAATTCAACAGCTATGTTTGTTGTTGAATGAAATGGGAGCAAAAATATCAGGCATTGGAACTAATATATTAACTATTCAAGGCGTAAAGACGTTAGGTGGAGTAGAAAGTATCGATGTTATACCAGATAGAATTGAAGCAGGTACTTTTCTTATAGCAGTGGCAGCAACAGGAGGAAAAGTGAAATTGAATAACGTAGAACCAAAGCACATGGAAAGCGTAATCAGTTTATTGCGAAAATCTAATATTGATATTTTAGAGGAAAAAGATTCAATTATTATTACTTCAAATGGGTTAGACATCAAAGCTTGTGATATGGAAACGCACGAGTATCCAGGATTTCCAACAGATCTTCAGGCTCAGTGGATGCTTTTAATGAGTTTGGCTTCAGGAAATTCAACGATAAAAGAAAATATTTATTTTGACCGCTTTACGCATATTTTAGAGCTTAATAGGCTTGGATGTGACGTTCATCTTGAAGGGGGTAGTGCTACTATTAAAGGCAATAGAAGTCTTTTTGGTGCACATGTTATGTCAACAGATATTAGAGCATCAGCAGCTCTAATTATAGCAGCATTGTGCGCAGAAGGTTCTACTAACATTAGTAGAGTATATCATATTGACAGAGGATATGATAAAATTGAACAAAAATTAGCTAAGGTAGGAGCGAAAATAGCACGTAAGAAATAACCGAATTTGGGTTGTTTTTCTATGAATTCTTTATAGATTACTAGTCAAGTAATGAGAATTGTAATTATTGGTGCGGGTGAAGTTGGTTTTCATGTTGCTAAGTCTCTTAGCGAGCTTGATTATGATATTGCAGTAGTAGATACCAATCATAAAAAATGTCAACGAGCAAATGAACATTTAGATGTTATCGTTATAAAAGGTAATGGTTCTGATGAAAAAGTCCTTGAAAAAGCCAATGTTGCTGATGCTGATTATGTTTTTACTCTTACAGATTCAGACGAAACCAATCTTATCTCATCAATGCAAGCACACAATTTAGGTGCGAAGAAAATTATAGCTCGCCTTCGAGATTTTGACTATAGTAAAAATGGACACTCTGTCATTCCTGAGAAATTTGGAATTGATATGGTTATACATCCAGAAGCCGCTGTTGCTCAAGAGATAATTCGATTAGTTAAACATCCCTACGCAGATAAATTTTATGAATTTGAGAATGGGAAAGCAGTATTATTTTCAAAGAAAATCAATCATAGATCTAATCTTGTTGGAAGCACAGTAGAAGATTTTCATAAAAAAAATACAGATTTTAAGTGTTTAGTAATTGCTATTATGAGGGATGAAAAAATGACCATTCCTTCATCATCATTTAAGTTTGAACCAGACGACTATGTATTCTTTTTTACAAAATCAAAAAATTTAGATATGCTTTTAAGTTCTTTAGGTATTTCTTCTTCAAATTCTAAGAGAGTGATGGTAGCTGGTGCAAGCAAGATAGGGCGTTTAATTGCTCGACAATTAGAAGGTGAAATGTCTGTAAGATTGATTGACAATGCTAAGGAAAAAGCAGTTGCTGTAGCCAATGAATTAAATGATTCTATTGTTATTCACTCTGATGCAACAGATGTTGAATTCTTAAAGGGCGAAAATATAAATGAAGTTGATTCATTTATAGCAGTTACAGAAGACCAACAACTTAATTTGTTAGCAGGTATTCTTGCTAAGCAACTAAAAGTGAAGCAATCTATTATACATGTTACCAATCCTGATTACGTAAAAAATATGTCAGACCTTGGAATGGGTTCAATTGTAAGTAAAAACACAGTAAGCGTTAACTCTATCATTAAAGCGATTAGAATTGACCATAAAGATAATGTAATTCAATTATTTAGTACTTTAGATATGGAAGCAATAGAAATCGAAGCAGAAAAAAATTCTAAAGCAGTACGTCTTCCATTAGCTAATTTAAATATGCCTCATGGGAGTATTGTAGCTCTTGTCAATCACAACGGACATTTAACAATACCTGCTGGAGATTTTCAGGTTTTACCTAATGATACGGTACTAATATTTTGTATTCACTCAAAAGTAAATGAAGTGAACAAAATTTTTCAATCAGAATAATGAGCTTAAGGCCTACATTTAGATTTTTATCAATTTTGACAATGTTTTTGTCAATATTTTTACTCTTTCCTGCAGTAATTGATTTCATAGATACTAAACAAACATATTTATTCAAAATAGCGGGAATTAGCTTTGCAACATGTATACCTATTTGGTACCTCTGTAGGAAGGCAACTTCTTTTTCAAATAAAGATGTTTTCTTAGTTATTGTATTAAGTTGGATTATAGCATCTGTCTTTGGATCACTTCCATTCTATTATTCGGGATTTTTTAATATTTATACAAATGCACTATTCGAAGCGGTTTCTGGCGTGACAACTACAGGAGCTACTATCTTAGATGATATTGAAAGCCTTCCAAAGAGTATATTATTTTGGAGAGCATTTCTACAGTGGATTGGAGGTTTAGGAATTGTTGTATTCACTATTGCACTATTACCTTTATTGGGTGTGTCTGGTGAGAAGCTCTTCAATGTAGAATATCCAGGACCATCATCTGAAAAAATTACACCAAGAATTAAAGATACAGCACGACTATTACTTTCATTTTATGTAGGATTTACATTTTTAGAATTTACATTGCTATCATATTCCATGCCTTTTTTTGACGCTATTTGTCATGCATTAACTACAATGCCAACCGGCGGATTTTCAACATTCAATGACAGTATTAATAGTCAAGGCGCGTATGTAAAGTCTGTTATATTGTTATTTATGATTATTGGTGGAACAAACTTTGCCTTGCATTTTAGAGTTGTTAAAGCTGGGCCGAGAGCATATTTAAGAGATAGAGAATTTTTGTATTATATAGGACTTATTGCTTTAGCATCGATCGCTATTTTATTTACCAGTAGCTGGTATAATGAAGGTTCCAACTATCTAGATACAACATTCCAAGTTGTCGCTATACTTACTTCAACAGGCTATACTGCTACAGACTATAGTGTTTGGCAACCGTTTATAAAGCAATTCTTGTTATTTGGATTAATGTTTGTTGGTGCCATGGGAGGATCAACTAGCGGAGGTATTAAGCTAATTAGAATTGTTGCTATTGTAAAATATGCTGGATCAGAATTAAAACGCTCATTGCATTCAAAAGCTATTATACCTATTCGCTTAGGTCAGAAGGTGATTCCCGATGAAGTAATTCGAAAAACTTTAGCATTCTTTTTATTTTATGTAGCATTCTTTTTTATAGCCTCCTTTTTATTTGTTATGCTTGGTGACGACCTTCAATCTTCATTAGGTGCAGCGGCATCAGGTATGGGGAATATTGGTCCATCTTGGGGGTCTTATGGAGCAATGAACAGTTATAGTTTAATGCCAATGATAAGTAAATATATTATGATGTTTTGTATGTTATTGGGTAGGCTAGAAATTTTTGCTGTCTTAGTGTTATTTACAAAGACATTCTGGAGATCATAAAATAGACTTACAGTCTAAAATTGCTGGTTTGCCTGCACTTCCTGGTATTTATCAATTTAAAGATAAGAAGGATAAGATTATCTACATTGGTAAGGCAAAAGATCTTAAAAAGAGAGTTAAATCCTACTTTCAAAAAAAATCTTATCGATCACCAAAAGACCAGTCACTAATTAATAGAATTTTTGATTTTGAGTGGATAGTATGTGAGGATGAAGCAGATGCATTTATTACTGAAGCAACTCTTATTAAAAAGTTTAAACCTAAATATAATGTTCGCTTAAAAGATGACAAATCTTTTCCATATTTAAAGATTACAAATGAACAATTTCCTCAGATTGATATTACCCGAACTATTAAGAGCGATAAGTCTCGCTATTTTGGACCATATACAGATGTAAAATCAATGCGAAGATTACTAGATGTTTTATATAGGGCATTTCCTATTCGCAATTGCTATATCGAACTAGAAGATGGAACCATCATTAAAAAAGGACTGGGTATTCAAACAATCACAGAATCTGACTATCAAGGTATGATAGATGATATGATTTTATTTTTAAAAGGAGAAACTAAGACACTAGAAGTAAAATTAACAAAGCAGATGAAATATTTTTCATCAGAATTGATGTATGAAGATTCTGCAAGAGTAAGAGATCAAATTAAAGCAATCACTTCATTTAAAAGAGGCCAAAGAAAGTTAGAAGCTGATTTTACAAACAGAGATGTTGTTGGAGTGGAAAGTAAGGACAATCATCACGTAGTAGTAATTTTGCGTATTAGAGAAGGTAGAATATTAAGTAGAGAGAAGATTTCTGTAGATACTAATGACTCTATTGCTGAAATATTACGTTCTATAATTATTAATTTTTATATGAATGCAGCTTATATCCCTAACAATATTTATTTGTCAGAACTCCCTATAGAATTTGAAGAGTTGAAAGAATGGTTATCTGAAAAAAATAGTCGTAAGGTAGAATTTACTGTTCCGCAGAGAGGAGTAAAGTATAAAGAATTAAGATTAGCAGGTAGGAATGCAAAGCTTCTTCTAAATGAATGGATGTTAAACTTAGAAAAACGCAAAGACTATATTCCAAAGCTACTTACAGAGCTTCAAGATATTTTAACTTTATCTAAACCACCTCGCTTGATTGAAGCATTTGATATTTCTCACTTAGGTGGAACAGACACGGTAGCATCAATGGTAGTATTTAAGGATGGTAAACCATTTAAGAGTGGATACAGGAAATATAATATCAGCATTGATCAAATTGATGATTTTGAATCAATGAGAGAGGTGGTATTTCGTCGTTATAAAAGACAGCTTGATGAAGAAAATCCATTACCTGATTTGATTCTTATTGATGGGGGTAAAGGGCAATTGTCCTCAGCAAAATTATCTTTAGATAAATTAAATCTAAACCTTCCAATTGTTGCTTTAGCTAAGAGGTTAGAAGAGTTATTTATTCCAGGAGATTCAGAATCATTGAGGATTGCAAAAAGTTCTCCAGCGTTGAATCTTTTGAAACAGTTAAGAGATGAGGCGCATCGATTTGCTATTACTTTCCAGAGAAGCAAAAGAAAAAAGAGAATGTTTAAATAAGGTCGTTTTCTTTCATCCAATCGTCACAAAGAAATTTTCTCATATAATTTCGAATACTATCAGGTAGTATTATTAAGCAATTTTGCCCTTTTTTGAGCTGTTTTGCTGCTTTTAAGGCTCCGAATGTTGCAGATCCACATGAACCTCCAATTAACAATCCTTCTTCGCTTATAAGGGCTCTTGCAGTACTGAATGCTTCCTTATCATTAACTTTCACAAATTTATCAACAACAGAAGGATCAAAAGTTTTTGGAATAAAATCATAGCCAATACCCTCAACATGATAGGGAGAGCCTTTATATTCATCTTCTCCTCCTAAAATAGATCCATAGGGGTCGACACCTACAATTTGAATATCTGGAATAGACTCTTTGAGGCGCTTTCCAACACCAGTAATAGTTCCACCAGTTCCAACGCCCATTACTACCATATCTAAATCTGTTCCAAAGTCATCTAATATTTCTTGAGAAGTATATTTATAGTGGGCTTCTGGATTGCATGGATTTTCCCATTGATCTAAAATATGACTATTAGGAATTTCTTCATTCAATTTTTTGGCAATACCAAAATTACTATCATCTTCATCGTGTGAAGCTTCTGTTCTGGTGCGTATAATTTCTGCACCTAAAGATTTAATAGTTAATTCTTTTTCCATACTCATCTTTTTTGGCATGCATATAATTAATCGATATCCTTTAACAGCAGCAGCAAGTGCAAGCCCAATACCTGTATTACCAGAAGTAGCTTCGATTAACGTATCGCCAGGTTTAATTCTTCCTGATTTTTCAGCACAATCAATCATATAAAATGCACTACGATCTTTAGTGGAGCCGCCAGGATTAAACATTTCAAGCTTTACATAGAGATTACAATCTAAATCTGAGCCAATTGAGTTAAGTTTTATGACCGGGGTAGAGCCAATAGTTTCTAAAATACTGTTATAAATCATGCTCTAATATTAAAAAAAAAGGTGCAAAAAGCCGTGTCTTTTTTTAAAGAGAGTTAATTATATGAATGAATGACCATCTATTACATTGTTAAATGTTGTTCATTTTATTAAACTCATTTCATTAAAAATGTATAAAAAGGCGATATAAACTTTATGAATTTTAAAAATATCCTATCAAAAACAAACGTAAATGCCGACTGGATTGGTATAAGATACGTTGAAGAAATACAAAATATTTTATCCACAAAAAAATTATCTTTAGATAATGTTCAAAGAAATGTTACTAAAGGGGTAATGATTGATGTGCTTGTAGATGGACAATTTTCCTACTATGCCACGCCATTTCTTGATGAGTCTCATATTTTAGAATGCATTAAAACTGCTTATAATAATGCAAAATTAGCTTCAAAATATTCTGTATTCAAATTTGACCAGTCTACCGTAAGAGAAGGGTTTACTGGAGAATATAATACTAAGTTAGAAACTCCTTTAAGCGATTTATCTGTTACTGATATCAAAGATATTGCATTGTTGGGTTCAAAGACTCTAATGGATCATGATAAAATTGTTCATGCAGCTACAACAGTTGAGCTTATAGAAAGAACGACAGATATTGTCAGTACATCAGGTGCTGATATACATCAAAAAATGGATATAGTCTTAGTTGAGCTGTCTTCAACTGCTCAGAACAAGCATGACTCTCAAACTAGAAGTAATCATGGAATGAGAGGACACTGCTTCCAAGCAGGTGCAGAATTTTTAAAAGAGTATAATATAGAAGACGAAGCTAATCAGATTTCATTACAAGCTTTAGATTTATTGAATGCTGAGCAATGCCCAACTGAAGTGATGGACCTAGTATTAGCTCCAGACCAAATGATGTTACAAATCCATGAGAGCGTTGGACATCCCCTTGAATTAGATAGAATCTTAGGAGATGAAAGAAATTTTGCAGGTTCAAGTTTCGTCAATCTTGAAGATTTTGGTTCATTACAATACGGTTCAGATTTGATGAATATTGTATTTGATCCAACTATTGAAAATCAATTAGCTACTTATAGTTTTGATGACGGAGGAATGCCTGCTAAGAAAGAGCATTTAATTAAAGATGGTATATTAGTTAGAGGACTTGGAGGGATTGAAAGCCAAATTCGATCGGGCATAAATGGTGTTTCAAATTTAAGGGCATCTTCATGGAACAGAATTCCAATAGATCGTATGGCTAACATCAATCTTGAGATTGGTGAGTCATCGAGAGATGAGATAATTGGTAGCGTAGAAAGAGGCGTATATATGGAAAGCAATCGATCTTGGTCAATTGATGATTATAGAAATAAATTTCAATTTGGCTGTGAGTATGGACGTCTTATAGAAGATGGCGTGTTAACTAAGGTAGTAAAAAATCCAAACTATAGAGGTATTACTAATCCATTCTGGAGAAGCCTATCCATGGTAGGTGATTTGGATACATTCGAAATCTTTGGTACCCCTAATTGTGGTAAAGGAGAGCCGAATCAAGTTGAAAGAGTTGGACATGCTTCGCCTTTATGCAAGTTTGATAAAACACAAGTTTTTGGAGGAGTGTAAATGAAAAAAGAAATATATAGCTCAATATGTTCTCAGGTGTATTCAACCTTAAAAGAAGGTGAAGGACTGACAATTTACATGGAGGGTGAGAATTCCCAATATTTTAGATTTAATGATTCAAAGATTCGTCAAACTGGTATTATCGAAGATTACAAAGTAACGCTTTCATTATATCATGGAAAGAAATCGCTTCAAGCAACAACAACAGTTTCTTCGGATATAGATTATTCTGTGAATAATCTGATATCTGAAATTAACTCCTTGCGAGAGCCGTTATCTTTAATTCCTGACAATAATTTTACAGTATTTCCTATAAAGTTTGACTCATTAGATATGCATCGAAAGGGAGATCTTCCTAAAAGAGAAGAGATTTTAGATAGTTTGATGGATGTTATTAATAAAGATAAATTAACTGGAGTATGGACTTCAGGTAAGATTTTTAGAGCTTCATCTTCTTCGAAAGGTACAAGTCATTGGTTTGAAAAAGATTCATTTATTTTCGACTTCTCACTTATTGATGCAAAAGAAAATATGGTAAAAATATTATATCCTGGCTCAGATTGGAATGAGGACAACTTTGTAGCAGCATTTAATGACGCTTCTCATAAGTTAAAATTAATGGATAAGCCAAAAGTAGAGTTAAAACCTGGAAAGTATAGGGTATGGTTCGAGCCTCATGCTGTGGCAGACTTTGTCGATATGTTAAATTGGAATGGAGTAAGTGAATCTTCAATAAGAAATGGATCAAGCTCTTTACTTAAAATGAGAAATGATAATGTGAAACTATCAGAGATGTTTTCTCTTGATGAATCATTTGATAGAAAATCTACATCTCCTTTTAATTCTCGCGCTGAGGTATCAGGTAATGTTAGTATTATTAAGAACGGAGAATTGAAAAATACATTAATTAATTCTAAAACTGCTCTCGAATATGGGTTGGATTCAAATTATGCTGAAGATACAAATTCATGGGGCATGGGAGAGTACTTAAGAGCACCATTAATGCATGGAGGTAATATTAAGCTCAATGAAAGACTTAAAAGGCTGGGTACAGGTATATTTATTTCAAATATTCACTATTTGAATTGGAGCGATAATCTCGGTGGTCGCATTACAGGCTTAACGAGGTATGCATGTTATTGGGTTGAAGATGGAAAGATGGTTGCACCGATTAAAACTATGCGTTTTGATGACTCTTTCTATAATTTCTTTGGTAAAAATTTAGAAGGTGTGGGTGAAGATGTATTATCTAGGCCTGTTATTGAGACATATGACGGTAGAAATCCAGGAGAAACTACATGTCCAGGAATATTAGTTAATGATTTTGAATTAACTCTCTAAATATTTATATTGGCACGTTCAACTTTTTAAAAAAGTTTGGCGTCGTACCCAAGTGGTCTAAGGGATCGGTTTGCAAAACCGCTATTCGTCGGTTCGAATCCGACCGACGCCTCTTAAAAACTTTGTTGCCCGGGTGGTGAAATTGGTAGACACAAGGGACTTAAAATCCCTCGGAGATTAAACTCCGTGCCGGTTCGAGTCCGGCCCCGGGCACCACTATAATATGAAAGCTTAACATGACCCACTTTATTTTTTTTCATGGCATTGGTATTCGATCTCCATTTTGGAGCAGTATAGTTCCTATTCTGGATAATAAATCAGTTAATTACTCTTTAATTGATCTAGACTTTTCATCTCTTGATAAGGCATTTGAGTCGTCTATAACATCCGTTAAGGACATCATTCAAAAATACCCCAATAGAGATATTGTTATCGTTGGACATAGTTTAGGAGGGTTGTTTGCAACCTATGTAGCCCAAACTCTCGGAGATGATATTCACAAATTAATTCTAGTTGCCTCGGGTGTAGCTCCAAAGCAAATCTCCGTTAAGGCTATCCAACAGAAACAAATTAATATACTATACAAATGGGTTAAGAAGCTTGGCATTCAGATTATGTTTAAAGGATATTTACCAGCCTGGCTCACCCAGTCAATGTTTTTTACAAAGAATACTCCAAAAGAAGCTCAAAGGAAGCTTTGGAAAGATGCAGTAAGGGAAAAGCAAAGTTTTTTATTGGAGTATTTTCAATCAAAAACAATATGGAATGACTACTTTAAAAGAGTGCATTTTAGCGGACCAGATAATGTCCTTGTTATCATTTGCGATAAAGATAAATTGGTTCCAAAACATGCATCAATATATTTAAAAGATCACTTAAATGGTTCGTATAAAGTATATGAAGATTGTGGACACAATGATATAGTAACATCAGATAAATTTAATAAAAAGTTTATAAATGATATAGTTGTATTTTCTTCTATATGATGAGATATAATAATAAGTTAAACTATTACTTTAACTTAAATTATGTCTTGAATAGAGATACTATAATTGGTAATTTTAATTAAATGAGGCCATTTCACCTAGCTTTTCCAGTCACTGATTTAAAAATAACACGATCATTTTACGTAGACGTTTTGCAGTGCAGTATTGGAAGGACATCTGATAAGTGGATAGACTTTGATATGTTTGGACATCAAGTGGTTGCTCATTTGGTTGATAAGAATAATCATCCAGCTACAAATAGTGTAGATGGAGATGAGGTACCTGCTAGCCATTTCGGTGTAATTTTAACTATGAATCAGTGGAATCAATTAAAACAGCATTTACAGGAATTTGATATTAAATTCATCATTGAACCTAAGATTCGATTTAAAGGAGAGTCTGGAGAGCAAGCAACCATGTTTTTTCTCGATCCTTCTGGAAATGCCTTAGAATTCAAAGCATTTAAAGATGACAAACAAATTTTTGCGACATAAAGTAGGGTAGGATAAACATTGGATAAGACAGCAATTGAGCACTGGGCTCCACAAATTGGAGGACAATTTTGGTGGGGTGGCTTAATATTCACTCTCATTTTTGTACCTTTAATGTTTTTTATAGGAAAGAATCTTTCTAAACAAGATAGAGATTATATGCTCTACGGAATGGGTGTTTACCAATTAGGAAAGACGTTCATGGTTCAAATGTCTCACGTCCTATCTGATAATTATATTTTAGCTACACATTTACCGCTTCAGCTTTGTGCAATTTCTGGTATAATGGCGGGTGTTATAGTTTTTTATAGAAAGCAAATGCTTTTCGAATTCCTTTATTTTTTTGGTATCGTTGGATTTATTCATTCAATATTAACTCCTGAATTTACTGGAGGTAACTCATACTGGAATATTTTTGACTATTACGTTGGACATTCAATGCTATTTATTGTTCCTGTTTGGCTTATGGTGTTCTATGATTTCAAGTTACGAGAGAATGCATGGTGGACATCATTCCTCTATTTAAATTTTCTTGTTGTTCTAACTATTCAAGCAAACACTATTATTGGCAATGGTGCCAATTATATGTATTTAGCAAAAGCCCCTATTGCTGACAATCCTCTTGTATTACAAGAACCTTATCATATTGTGGGATTCGAATTAGCGGCTTTAGTACATTTTTATGTACTCTATATTATTGCAAGGCGGATATTTAATTAAATGACAGCTTTATTAGCATACTTCTTTCTAGCATTATTTTTATCATTTTTATGTTCATTACTTGAAGCTGTTTTACTATCTACACCAAGCTCCTATGCATCTATTTTAAAGAAGCAAAATACTACGCACGGTATTCGTCTTGAAAGATTTAAAGAGAATATAAATAGACCGTTGGCGGCAATTTTAACGCTCAATACGTTTGCGCACACTCTTGGTGCTGCTGGAGTTGGAGCAAAAACATTAGAGATTTATGGAGAAAGCTCTGTTGCGATTGCTTCAGGAATTTTAACCTTACTTATTTTAATTTTTTCAGAAATCATTCCAAAGACTATTGGTAGTGTTTATTGGAGAGGGTTAATTGGAAACGCAACATTTGTTATTCAGGTTCTTATTGTATTTACTTATCCACTAGTTTTATTAGCAGAATTCATATCCAACTTCGGTGAGGATGAAGCCACGATTACAAGAGAAGAAGTGATAGCTATGGCTGAAATGGGAGAAGATGAAGGAGTTCTTGAAGAGCAAGAAACTGATCTGATTGAGAATACTTTACGTCTTAAAGATGTTAAGGTAAACGATGTGATGACTCCTCGAACAGTAGTATTTGCGTTAAATAAGGACATGACAGTCGGACAAGTGCTTGATAAGCATACTAGTCTAGATTTCACAAGAATTCCTATTTTTGATACCAATTTGGACGATGTAGTAGGTATTGTAAATCGATATGACATTGTTAATCGTAAAGCGGATGACCAGTTTAGCACTAGGATGTCTGAAATATCAAAAGAAGTCCCATCAGTAAACGAGAACGATCCAGTAGATAAGGTATTAGGGTTGTTTATTCAAAATAGATACCACTTAGCATTGGTTGTTAATAACGATAATGCTCTTACAGGTCTAGTTACTCTCGAAGATGCTATTGAAACACTATTAGGAGAAGAGATTGTAGATGAGCATGATTCTGTAGTCGATATGAGAGATTTAGCTAAATCACAGAATAATAATTAACTATTTGAGTTTTTGCTTTCCTACATTAAGTTCTTGGGCTAAATCAAAGAAAATTTATTATGGCTAAAAAAGAATTAAAAAATAGAGATAAAATGATAGGACTAGGTCTTACTTTTGGTATCCTATTTGGTATAATTATAGATAATGTTGGACTAGGTATATGTCTAGGACTTTCTATAGGCGCAGGTTTAGGTTCTATTAAAAATAACAAAAAAGAGAAAATTGAGAGTTAATTATGGCTAAAAAACAAACATTTACTTCAAAGTTAGGCAAAGACGGAAAAAACTTTAAATTCGTTAAACATATCAAGACAGTTACATCAGAAGAGTCTGGTCATATAAAATTTGTTGCTAATATGGTCCGTCTTGATGAAAACGAAAATATTGATCAAGCTATGAAGCGCATGGAAGAAGAAGCTTCTGTGACATTGGCATTCGGAGAGAGTGTTGATACCGAAGAAGTTATAACTGAAGATGTATCAGCTGAAGAAACTCAGCAAGAAGTACCTGCTGTAGAAGAAGTACCTGCTGCAGAAGAAGCTCCAGTAGAAGATGCTCCAAAAGAAGAAGTATCTGCTCAAGAGGAAGTTCCAGTAGAAGATGCTCCAAAAGAAGAAGTTCCAGTAGAACAGTCTTCAGAAGAGTCGGTCCCTGAAGAAGATTCAGCTGAAAAAGCTGATGAATCCTCCAAAGAATAACTAAAATATTGGAGAGGTGGCCGAGTGGTTTAAGGCGCACGCTTGGAAAGCGTGTAAGGTTAATAGCTTTCGCAGGTTCGAATCCTGTCCTCTCCGCACTTTTTATAAAATATTATCAATTCTAATAGTAATAATTTGAAGTAATTTTTATATTGTATTATCTGATATGATCAAAAAAATTAAGACAACAAATACCCTTGAATTCTATAGTATTAATACTGATTCTAATGCTCATATTCCATTTATTGACACCATGATTTCTGCTGGATTTCCATCTCCGGCAGATGATTATATGGATTTACCAATTGATTTGAATGAATATTTAGTTGAAAATAGTGCTGCTACTTTCTATATCAGAGTTACTGGTAATTCCATGGTAGATGCTGGAATTAACGATAAAGATTTATTAGTAGTAGATAGATCAAAAAGTCCGAGCAATAATGATATTGTTATTGGTGTTTTAAATGGTGAATTCACAGTAAAGAAAATTAGTAAAACAAACAATAAGCTATATTTAGTTGCGGCAAATAAAGAATATAAAAGAATAGAAATTACTGAAGAGATGGATTTCTTGGTATGGGGAGTAGTCACGTATGTCATCCACAAGACAGGATAACTATATAGCAATTATTGACTGTAATAATTTTTATGTATCTTGCGAGCGAATTTTTAACCCGAAGATTAAAGAAAAACCTACCGTAGTTTTATCAAATAATGATGGATGTGTTATTGCAAGATCTCAAGAGGTAAAAGATTTAGGTGTTAAGATGGGAACCCCTATTTTCTTAATAAACCACCTAGTAGAAATGCATAACATCAATGTTTATTCTTCAAACTTTGCGCTGTATGGAGATATATCAAATAGAATTATGAGTATTATCAAAGATGATAATCCAGATGCAGAAATATATTCGATTGACGAAGCATTCATTTCAATAAATTCCAGATATAGAAACCCAAAAGAATACTGTCTACAGTTAATGGAAAAAATATATCAATGGACAGGTATTCCAGTGTCTATAGGTATAGGAAAGACAAAAACATTAGCAAAAGTTGCTAACCACCTGTCTAAGAAAAAGTTTATTAATGATAGCGTGTGTTTGATAGATGATCAAAATATTGACTTACTAAAGACTGTAAAAGTGCAAGATATATGGGGAATAGGAAGAAGAAAAAATAGATTTTTGAAAATAAATGGAATCTATAATGCATATGATTTGAAGGATGCAAACCCGAAATGGATACAAAAGCACATGTCAATCATAAGTAGGCATACTGTAGATGAATTGAATGGTATAAAAAAAATCGAAATAGACAGCGATTTCATAACGAAGAAAAGTATATCTACTTCAAGGTCTTTTAATAGGAATATTTCTGATTTTAAAACAATAAGAAGTGCAATTTCATCACATGCTTCTAGGGCATCTGAAAAATTAAGAGCTCAGAATAGTTTTGTTAATTCTATAGGAGTTTATTTATCAACTAATAGATTTAGATCAGACCTTCCACAATACCGTAGATATGTTAATGTGTCTCTTCCGATGGCATTGAATGATACAAGCGGAATTATTCATGCTTGCATCGAAGGGTTGGATAAAATCTTCAAAAAAGGATTTGATTATAAGAAGTGTGGTATTGTTTTAACTGATCTTGTTCATAAGGATCAAGTACAAGAATCTATCTTTTATAAAAGAAGGTTGAATGACGAAAAGATTAGTGAATCTATAGATGTTATAAACAAAACTTTTGGCCCTGATACTATTCGTTATGCAGTGCAAGGCAGAGGTAATTCATGGTCAATAAAAAGAGAGAAGTTATCCCCAAATTATACTACAAAGTGGAGTGATTTTCTTTCAGTAAAAATATAAAAAAATGAACTATAATAGATCAATTAAAAGACAAATAGAGCTAAATGCAAATCCAGAAAAGGTTTGGAGTATTATATCAAAAAAATCAAACTTAGAACTATTCCACCCATTTTGCTTAAAAAATCCTACCATTGAATGGAATGATAATAGTCACAAAGATACAATCTACTATTTAAATGGTTGGATACTCGAGCGACATTGGGTTAATTGGATTCCAGAAGAAGGTTATGATTTATTAATAGGGGAAAAGAAGAAGAAAAAATCATATGTGTCCTGGAGAATTTTAGCAGGAAAAAATCAGCAATCTTCAATACTATCAATAGAAGTTCAACCATGGTTTATAAATCAAGGAAATAAATGGATTCAAACAATACCTTTTCTATTATTTGCTAAACCTAGGTTTCGGTCATATCTAGATTCAGTATTGAAAGGTTTGGATTGGTATATTAATAATGAAATGCCAGTTCCTAAAAATCATTTTGGAGTTCATAATTGGTTTTCAAAAAAGATTTAAAGAAATTTTAGAAAAACGTCACTAAGTTTTGCTAATGAGATTTATAATCCTATTCTTATTGTTATCACCAATGTTTGGACAAGATGGTACTTATGATAAAATAATTAAAGATCATGACAGTGCTGTAAAAGAAATTTTTGATAAACAAGTAGTAGATCAAAATAAAGAACTAGAACGTATTCTGGCTAAAGAAGATTATCGCACATTAACCAATCAGGCATTAATGACTGCGTTAGGCTTCGGATTGACTTGGGCACAAAATAGCCCTGTTCCTTGGTGGATTAGCGCAATGATAATACCTGTGTCAAAGAAAAGAAAAATTAATAATAGCAATGATCCTATAGAAGTTAAAAACGAAAGAAAGAAGAGATTGAAAAGAAATGCTCAATTGGGATCTATTCCTATTTATAAATGGGTAGTGATAATGCTCCGAACACCTAAGGCAATACTTGATAATATTTCGTCATGAAAAAAATCATCATTGCATCAAGAAATCCTATAAAAGTTAATGCTACAATACTTGCATTTAAAAAGACGTTCCCAGATAAAGTTTTTCAATTTGAAGGAGCTCGTATTTCATCCGATATAAGCGATCAGCCTATGAGTAACGATGAAACTCTAATAGGAGCTATGAATCGTTCTAATAATGCCAAATTAGAATTTAAGGATGCAGATTATTGGATCGGAATTGAAGGCGGTGTTGAAAAAAAAGGTAAGGAAATGCAGGTATTTGCTTGGATATTTATTCAATCAAAAGATATGAAGGGTAAGGCTCGTACCGCCACGTTTGATTTACCTAAAAAAATTATTGAACTAATTGATTCTGGCATGGAACTAGGAGATGCAGATGATATTGTTTTTCATCGAAAAAACTCTAAACAAAAAAATGGAGCTGTAGGTATTTTGACAAAAGATTTAATAGATAGAGAGAGATACTATACCCATGCGATTATTATGGCATTAATTCCGTTTAATAATATGGAACTCTACTAAAAAGCTATTATATTTCACCATGTTTAAAGCGTTATCAGAACTACGATCTAATACAAAAAAGCTTGGACTCAAAGCTGCTATCAAAATGATGTTTAAACAGTATGGGTGGAAAGTTGGAGTGGCAATATTTATGTACTACTTAATTCGAGATGTAACTCTTTATATTATTTTACCATATCTCGTTATGAAAGGTTTCTTTTCTGGATAATGTTATGAAAGTACCTACAATGCTTAGAAAATGGCTGGTATTCCACTTTTACTTCGATTATGCGGTTGCTATACCCATATTCATTGGCGCAGAGCAAATCCCCGTATTTTTTCCCGAGTACCCATTAGATACTGTAGCGCTGAGAATTGTAGCAGCAGCATTGTTTGGTATAGGATATAGCTCGCTTCAGGCTTCAGAGTTAGATTATCCTAGCATGGTTAAAAAATTACGTTGGGCAGTCATTTGGTCTGGAACTGCATGGTTGGGTATTTTGATATCACTTTTAAATGGAGGACACCCACTCAATTGGCCTTTCTTTATAGTCTTTATCCTGTTTAATGCACTATGGTCTTATTATGCATATAAACTAGGGTCGTTTAATAATTTCTTTGGTAGTGTTAAGAAGTTATTACTCTTTGATTTTGACTAAATACTATCTTTCAAGAATACCTGGCATAGACACTATATTGAACTTTACTTCAATTTGATCTTTAATAACCTTATCCATTGTAGTTTTTTTGGTAGTTTGCATATCATTCCAAAAAGATTGAGCGTCATCTAATTTCATTTCAGAGCGGTATTGAACACCAAAATCTATTCGATTAAATTTCATAGTTCCAGATGCAGATTTAATATCAGATTCTAAGTCTACTAGAGCTGTGAATACGATTGGTTTTGAAGTAGATTTAACAGTCAAATCTCCTGAAATTTCCATGTTATACTTTCCATTAGATTTTTTTTCTAAAATCTTTGAACTGCTTATTTCCAAAGAGGCAACTGGGTAGCGGTCAACATGAAAGAAATCTTCGCTTCTCAAGTGACCAATTAAATAATCTTTTTTACTGTCTGGAAGATCAATATTAGTCATAGACATCATATTGATAACAATATTTCCAGTAATTTTATTATCTTTTTGAAGATAAATATTTCCGCCCTTTATTTTCAAATTTCCATTATGATTATTATTTACAAACTTTAATCCACCTTTCCATTCTAGAGTGCTAGATCGTTTGTTAATTACGATACTTGGAGCCGACGTAATTTCTCTTCCCATCTTTTTACGTTCAGTAAGTTTTGGAGCAAGATTTATACTTGGCTCTATCTGCTTACTTTTTCCAACACTTTTAAGAACTTCTTTCTCATTTGCTGATTGCGCAATGAGGGGTATGGATATAAGGCATAGTATTAATAATATTTTTTTCATTAAAGTCCTTTGTTTGCTTTTAAATTTTTATCTAATAAATTGATGAGCAAAAAATTACTATATATATACACTTCATACAATTAAATTTAATATCTGGAGGCGTGGCAGAGCGGTTGAATGCACTGGTCTTGAAAACCAGCAAGGGTGAAAGCCCTTCAGAGGTTCGAATCCTCTCGCCTCCGCAATGAATAAACCTGTCGTAAGATTTGCTCCAAGCCCAACTGGGTATCTTCACATTGGCGGAGCAAGAACAGCACTATTTAATTGGCTATATGCTAAAAAGAGTGGTGGAACATTTCTTCTCAGAATTGAAGATACAGATTTAGAAAGATCTAAGTCAGAATATATTGATCAAATTACAGATGCGCTTAGTTGGTTGGGGTTTAATTGGGATGACAACGTTGTTCTTCAATCAAAAAATAAATCACGACATGAAGAAGCAGTTAATCAAATGATTAATGCAGGAACAGCCTATCGATGTTTTTTGACTAAAGAAGAACTAGATGCAATGCGTAGTGAATCCGAAAAAAAGAAAGAGCTCTTTCGAGTACCAAAGACATTTCGTGACTATTCTTTAGATGATCAGCAAAAACTGATTGAAGAAGGAAAAGGTTTTACAGTGCGCCTGAAAATACCAGATGGTATAACAGAATTTTCAGATTTAGTTTATGGAGCTATCAAAGTTGATAATAAAGAATTAGATGATTTTATTATTGCGAGATCTGATGGGTCTCCAACTTATAATTTTGTAGTCGCAGTTGATGATTCTGATATGAATATCTCTCATGTTATTAGAGGGGATGATCATCTGGCAAATACACCAAAGCAAATATTAGTATATAAAGCTCTTGGTTTAGCCATACCTACATTTGCTCACTTACCAATGATATTAGGTTCAGATAAAAAACGACTCAGTAAGAGGCATGCAGCAACAAACGTTCAAGAATATAAAGAAAGGGGTTTTACTCCTACTTCTATTATAAACTATCTTTCATTGTTGGGTTGGAATCCAGATTCAGACCAAGAAATATTTGATATAAGTGAACTTATTAATGCTTTCAATTTTAGTCAGGTACAGAAAAAACCAGCTACCTTTGATGAAAAAAAATTATTGTGGGTCTCTGGTCAACAAATGGCAAAAACAGAAACTAGTGCTGTTATAAAAGAAATAGAGATTCTTGATAGTAATTGGGGTATAAATCAAGATAGTAAATACAAGAAAGAAGTTATTAGTTTAGTGAAAGACCGATCTAAGACATTAAATGATTTAATTGAAATATCTAATGTCTTTTTTGATGATAATGTTTCTTATAACAAAGAGATGAGTAGTAAGGTATTAGATGATAATGCTCTTCAAATAATAAAAGACCTATATGAAGCTTTAAGCATTGAAGAAAATTGGATGAGAGACGTTATTGAATCTATTTTTGACAATTTAATGACTCAGCATGAGGTGGGACTGGGTAAGCTTATTAAGCCAGTACGATTTGCACTAAGTGGTCTTGGATATGGTCCAGGAATTTTTGATATGATTATTTTGCTTGGAAAGGATAGATGTTTAGAGCGTTTATCTAAAGCGGTTAAGCAATAATCATGTACCGCTTTCTCTTATTATTTTTTTTAATTAATAATCTATTTTCACAATCAATCTTTCCAAATAGTAGGGTCCAGTTAATGGATAATAATAAGACAGATATATATAATTTAACTTCTGATGTTTCATTTATTAGTTTTTGGGCTACCTGGTGTCTGCCTTGTCTTAAAGAGATTGATAAGTTAAATGAATTTATTGATGAATATGACAACGTATCAGTTATTTTAATCAATGAAGATAAGCCGGGAGACAAGGCTAAAGTAAAGAGCTTTGTTCGATCAAGGAATTATCCCGTTGACAATAACTATCATATTATATTCGATTTTGATAAAAATTTATCTAGAAAATTTAGCGCTCAACCCATTCCATTGACTTTAATATTAAAAGATAACAAAGTTGTCTATCGCAAAAGAGGTTTTTATATGGGTGATGAGGTTGAATTAAAGTTAGAATTAGATAAGGCCTTAAGTGATTAGAGGTATACTACTAATCATATTTTTTTTTACAACAGTCCATAGTCAAACTGATATTTCTAATAGACTGTCTGTGAGATATGGTGATAGTAGTAATGAATATAACTACAGTGAAATATATCTTGATACAAAGATGTTCCTTCAGAAGGAAGGCTATCGCATAGAATCGCTTTTTACTTTCGAAGCAAGCAACCCACCAGAAATTGGACTAGATATCAATGGTTTAGATAGATATTTAATTGGATTCTATAATGACAAATTTTCGTTTGAGGTAGGAGATATACATCAAACATGGGGTAGAGGATTACTGCTAAATCAATTAAACTATCAAAACCTAGATTTTGCAACAGGCTCTAGAGGTTTGGGGATGCAATTTGATAATGATTCAACAGCATTAAATGTTATCATGGGTGATGTTTCTGCTCGAACAAGTACTACTGTTCTAGGTAATTATAACCCTAGAATACCTAATCATTTCGTTGAGGAGTTTATTTATGGAGCAGATCTTAGTACAAATATTTTAAAATCTAAAGTAGGAGCAGCTTTCTTGCTTGTAGATGAAAAAGAGAGATCTTTATCCCATGTTTTATCAAACTTGCGAATAGATAGATCGTATGAATCTGGAGAATTTTTTATGTCTCTTATAAGCAAATCATCTAAAAAAGATAATGGAATGACAGAGATTTTTTATGAAGAAAAAAATGGTATAGGTTTCTATCTATCTTCATCAAATTATATTCAAAATTGGTCCATTACTTCTAGCTATAGGAATTTTAAGGTTGATGTAAATAATCCAGTTAACCGAGATAATATGGTTGATAATTATGGTAGGGCATTAGATATCCAGCGTTCGCCGAGTGGGTTCTATGAGCATACTTTTAGATTATTGAGTAGAAGTTCAAGAGAGGTAAATTTGAATGATGAAGTAGGGATAGAAATTCAATTACTAGGTCCATTAAGTAATAATTCAAATATTGCAGTTAACTATATGAAGTCAAGTAGTTCAAAGCGATGGTATAATGGTATAGGGGCGCTGACTAGTGACTGGTCGGGTGACAATATCTTTATGCCTTCTAGCAGTCAATCATCATATCCTTTTGAAGAAATCTTCATAGAGTTTAACGGATATAACCCCAATGGTAATATTTTTTATAAAGCTGGTTTAGATTTTCAACATGAAGTTTTTAACGTTTTATCAAATTCAACTGAACTAAAATCATTTGAAATTAGTGAATCTGTCACTGTTCCATTTCTAGTAAATGTTAACGTGAATTCACTATGGAATATCGAAGTGCAGTTAGAGCTACAAAAACTCAAAACAGGATTTGAAACTACATCAGAATCCGAAAATACAGAGGATAATTACTCATATACTTCTCTATTATCAGAAAAATATCAAAAAAATCTATTTTTGGCACTTTCAGCAAATTATAATCAAAAATGGTCCTTTAATCTTTCTCGCGAATCAACAAATAGCGATGAGTCATTACTTGATAATGGCCAGAATGAATCTTTTGACAGTGCGAATGATTGGAGCTCAACATCGATAGCATACAAGTTTGATTCAGATCATACACTAGAATTATTTTTTGGATCTATTCGTGGTGGACTTGATTGTACAAATGGTGTATGTCGATATATACAAGCATTTGACGACGGCATAAGAATTGACTACAGTCTTAATATAGATTAACTTATCCGAGTTAATGGAATGGCAGATTTCTTTTGGGAGGGAAATATTACATGAAAAATTATAAAATTTTAATAACTATTACTGCAATAAGCTCAATGCTTGTTATGTCATGCTCTAATGGTGGAAGTAGTGTTAATGCCTCCACTGATAGTACATCAGAAACTGGTGGCAACGACGGCTCAGCTGTAAATGTAAAATCTAAGGTTTTGATGGAGTTATTTACTTCAACTACATGCGGACCATGTTTTCCTCAAAATACAACCTTAAATAATTATTTAAATCCTGAATCATCCGTATATGCTGATGACCTAGCTGATGATTGGATTGTATTACGATACCATGTTTGGTGGCCCTCAGCAGGTGACCCTTATTATGATTGGAATACAGCGCCAGTTATAGATCGCGAAAGTTATTACAGTGTAGGTTATGTTCCCCATATGTTTGTTCAGGGTCAAGTAGATGCTGGTGGCACTGCAGCTGGTTGGAGAACTCAAGCTAGATTAGCAGTTGATGGTGTATCGCCTTTTAATATACAAATGACAGGAACAAGAGACGGCTATAATCTCAGTGGTAATGTTAATGTATCGTCAGCAGGTGATGTAAATAATCTTGGATTTAGACTATTCGTAGCTGTGACTCATGACAATTCCCAATATCAAGCACCAAACGGACAAACAGTATTTGATCAAACATTTATCGATTTTTTAACCATTGATAACTCTTCGGGATCAGTATCTTATGGAGAGCCATTAAATCTTGGTGTAAATGAAACTTTCACAAAAAGTTATAATTGGACATTGGATAGTAATTGGCCAGCTAATTCAGGCGTATCTTGGAGCGCTGAAGACTTAAACCTTGTTGCTTTCGTTCAATTTGATAATAGTGGACCTAATGAGAAAAAAATCTTCCAGGTTGAAGCTCTTAGTTTTGATTAATAAATTTCGTTCTTATTTACATATGCGCCCGTAGCTCAACTGGATAGAGCGTCTGGCTACGAACCAGGAGGCTGTAGGTTCAAATCCTTCCGGGCGTACACATGTCAATTGAAAATCAATTAGGAGCAGTCTCTCATGAAGATTGGATGCGCCGCGCTCTTAGCGTTGCATCAAAAGGGATGCGAGAAGATGAGGTGCCAATCGGTGCTATCGTTGTATATAAAGGAAGAATTATAGGACAAGGCTATAATCAATGCGAATCTCTAAATGACTCTACTGCACATGCAGAAATGTTAGCAATTACAGCAGCCTCAAATACGATGGGAGATTGGCGATTAAAAGACTGCAGTCTTTATGTCACAAAGGAACCTTGTTCTATGTGCGCAGGAGCTATTATCAATAGTCGAATTGATGCTTTATATTTTGGATGTTATGATGAAGATTTTGGTGCATGTGGATCAAAGTTAGAAATCTGTGGAAATCCCACTTTTAAGACACCAAGCGTAGTAAGAGGTAATGTTTTAGGTGGAGACTCTTTAGTATTAATTCAGGAATATTTTTTTAAGAAAAGAAAAAAGAAAAAAAATTTAGAATTTTAGTTAAAGTATATGCGGTAGTATAGCTTTTCTGTTCTTTGGATAATTATCAAATGTTTCATTATACCACCTATGTCCAGCAATAGCTCTTGGAACGAGATTTGCTATTGTCCATACTGCAAATGACAACCCTGCAAGAGACCATGTCATTAAAGCAAATGCAACCCACTCCATTATTTCTCCTAGATAATTTGGATAAGAAACATATCTATACATAAATCCATTTGGTATATGATAGCTCTTGTTGTTAGATCTTAAGCGCAATAAAATATTGTCAGACTTAATATTTATAATAGCTCCGATTACAAAAAGTATGACACCTAAAATAAAATTCCATTTATAAATGTATTCAAATGAATATTCTTGAACAAACCCTAAATGATATCCATTCAAAGAGCCATTTACAATGTTAAACATGAAGGCAAGTAATGGGATTAGTAGTGGCATTTTAGATGGATTGTTCTGTCTAATAGGGTAGATAATACTGCGATTAAAATAATGACCAACCCATAGTATAAAAAAAACATATGAGACTATGCTTTTTTCTATAGGGCCTGTTAAGAAAAAATATCCTAACATGACTGGTGAGATGATTTCCATAACCACCCAACCTAATTGACTAGGAATCATTATAAAAAACCAAGATCCCCAATTAGGCTTAGAAAATTTTCCATAAGGTGCAGGCATTTTCAATAAAATGAGGAATGTTATAAATCCTAGTAAAAACCAATATTCTAGTCCTGTTTGATAATTTTGTAACATCGATAATAATTTATGGGTAATATTGATTCGTTCAAAGAGTGTTTATGGCTAATAAAACAATTATAATAACTGGTGCAACCGATGGAATAGGTTTAGAAGCAGCAACAAAGATAGCTGCTCTTGGAAATCAAGTAGGTTTAGTTGGTAGAAATCCTGAAAAAGGTGTAAAGGCAATAGAGCGAATTGCAAGCTTAACAGGAAATGAGAAACTTGACTTTTTTCAAGCAGATCTAAGCTTGATATCTGAAATTAATAAGCTTTCTGAAGAAATTAAAAATAAATATTCTCAAGTAGATGTATTGCTTAATAATGCGGGAGGTGCAAGTAAAAATAAAACTATCACTTCTGAAGGTCTAGAAAAAACATTTGCAACAAATCAAATGAACTATTTCACCCTTACAACAAATCTTATGGATATCTTATCAGCTTCAGAGGGATCTAGGGTGGTTAATGTTGCATCTAATGCTCATATAGGCGCTTCTATAGATTTTGATAATATTAATGCCGAAAAAGGATATTCATTCTGGAAAGCATACTGTATTTCCAAGTTGATGAATATTATGTTTACATACAGGTTAGCAGAAATGCAGGATAAAGTCACAGTCAATGCTTTACACCCAGGTTTTGTTGATACAAATATTGGTGGAAATGAAGGTTCATTAATAAAGAGAGTTGTTAAATTTGGATCAAAGCTATTTGCTCGAACTGTTGAGAATGGTGCAGATTCAAGTATCTATCTAAGTACTTCAGATGAGGTTAAAAACATTTCTGGAAAATATTTCTTTAAATGTAAACCAATCAAATCATCAAAAGCATCATATGATAAAGATCAATGGGAGCAAGTATGGCATTTATGTGAATCTTTTAAGGCAAAGTTATCAAAATGAAGCAAAAAATTCTTATGCGTTCAGAGTATGATTATTTTAATTCTGCATCAACTAGATGGAGAGATATGGATACACTTGGTCACATAAATCATACTGTATATTTAGGTTTACTTGAAACAAAACATAAAGAATTTATTGATCATCTTCATGGTAGTAACGAGCACGAATTTGGTTTACATAGTACAGCAGCTGGTTTGTTGGCTTCTATGAAAGTTATGTACATAAAGCAGGTTCATCATCCTGCAGAATTAGAAATTGGATATCGTATTACTAGAGTTGGTTCTAAGAGCTATGATGTACATCAAGGAATATTTGTTAAAGGGGATAATGCTCCTTCATTTCAAAGTATCCATACTTTTGTAATGTTTAATTTTGTTGAACAAAAATCAATTCCAGTCGGAGAACATATCAAAAAAAACTTAAGAGAGGTCAAATGATTACATTATTGTCACCATCAAAAAAACTAAACTTTAATGAGCAGAATATTGTTCACAGCCATACTGAGTGTGATTTTATTAAAAGTGCAGAAATATTAGCAAATGAAGCTAAAAATCTTACAGAGAATGATTTGAAAGACTTAATGAGTATTAGCGATAATCTTGCAAAATTAAATCGTGAAAGATTTGATAGGTGGTCTTTGCCTTTCAATACTTCAAATGCAAAGCAGGCTATTTTAGCATTTGACGGTGGTGTATATTCAGGTTTAAAAGCAGAAAATTTTAAAGATAAAGATTTTGATTTTGCGCAAAACCACTTGAGGATTTTATCTGGATTATATGGAATTTTAAAACCTTTAGATCTCATTCAGCCATACAGGCTAGAAATGGGGATATCTTTTAAAAATAAAAGAGGAAAAAATCTGTATGAGTTTTGGAAAGAGGATTTAACTTCGAACTTAAATAAAACTTTAAAAAATCATAAAAATCCTACAATAGTAAATTGTGCATCCATTGAATATTTTTCTGCTATTGATTTAAATAAGTTTAACGGAAAGATACTTTCTGTGGTTTTTAAGGAATACAGAAATGATGAATTAAAGTTTATATCATTTAATGCTAAGAAAGCTAGAGGATTAATGACGCAGTTCATCATGAAAAATAAAATTGATTCTAATAAGGATATTAAAGATTTTGATTATGACAACTATCATTTTGATTCAAAGCTTTCCGATGAATCAACTTTTGTATTTACGAGATAAACAATAAAAAAAGGGGAATAGAATGAAAAATAGAACATTAATTTTTTCTTTATTAATAACAGCTTCACTGTTTGTTAGTTGTAACAATTCAGACGGTGAAATGGCAAGACAAACAGGAGATGCTTCAAGAGAAGCTGCCGCTGGATTAGATGCAGCACATCATGTTATGTTCGATGTAGCTAGAGCTGAATTTGATAAAGGAATTAATAAAGATCCAAATTGTGTGACATGCTACTTAAATAAAGCTCATGCAGAGCAAGATAGAGTATTAAAAAGGGAATTATTTGAGACTGCTCTTGAGCTATCAAAACCTGGACACCCTGAAACTGTGTTAGCGCAAGCAGCGGTAGACTGGATAAATGGTGAAGGTAATAGATTTGCAGGATACTCTGATTTATATAAAAAATATCCTAATGATAGATTTTTAGCTGCGGGCGCTTACAGAAGTCTTCAAAGCGAAGATAAGGTTGAAGAAGCTAGGGCAATGTTGCTTGAGGCAGCTGAAAGAATAAATGCAGGACATTTATATAACTTGCTAGCATATTCTTATATGTGGAATGTAGATCCTGAATCAGAAGAATACGACATGGCCTTACCTTATATTGAAAAGTATATAGAGTTAGATCCAAAGCAAGCAAATGCGTTAGATTCTTTAGCAGAGTTTTATCTGAATAAAGGAGACTATGATTTAGCAGTAAGGTACTATATGCAGGCAACAGAATTAGATCCAAGTTTTTCATGGGGTCCAAGAAACACTGCTTTAGCTCAGTACCAAGCAAAACTATCCATGGGTAAGGGAAAGATTCTTGAAGTTACCTCTGATAGCGACGAAGCAAAAAATGCTTTTGACATGGGAAGATGGCAGCTTTATAACTTGGAATGGGAAAATGCACATAAATCATTTTCAAACGCAATTGATCAAGATGCTAATTTTGCTTTAGCCTATGCTATGAGAGCTAGAACGAGCGCTTTCTTAGGAAATGAAGGAGATATTGCAGATGACCTAGATATTGCTGTAAGCATGTCTTTAAATGCGTCAAAAGATGAAGCTGCAATTATTAATGCAGTAGCTAGTGATATGGAAAATGGAACTAGCACTTTCAATGCTTTAAGTGAGTCTTTATCTGATAAATATTCAGATGATTCATTCTTAGCATTTGAAACAGTTTTTGCTACAATATCAGACAGAGGAGCAGATGTAGTTCTTGATAGAGCAAAAGCACTATATGCAATGAATCCCAACTTTACTCCAGTATTAAATATGATGGGATACGCATATATGGAAAAAGATGACTTAGATAACGCAGGTAAGAAATTCCAAGAGCAAATTAGAAGAGCTGCTGGATCTGCAAACCCTTACGATTCCATGGGAGATTATTATTTAGCAATAAATGATAAAACTTCTGCATTAAAATATTTTGAGCAGTCAGCTAAAATGGGACTGAAGGCCAGCGTTGCTAAAGCTGATAGTTTAAGAAGTGAATTTAGTAAGCAGGATAATTAAGAGTTAAGATTAATAAAGAGTGCAGGAAATATCTCTGCACTCTTTTTATCTGAATAATATTTTTCCAAATAATGAAGCTATTCTCAGTTTTATTTTCATAGATAGGGACATATCATAACATGTGATTAGTCTTGTATCATTTAAAGCAGCTTCTCTATGAACAAATGATGATTTATACCAATCAATCTCTGTCATTTCAAGAAATTTTTTCATATTAGGATACCATACTATGCCAACTTCATCCCATTTATTTTTATCTGGACCAATCATTGTTAATCTAATTTTAGACCACCATAATACTTTTCCACCAACTTTAGTGACAGCTTTAGTGGCTACTTCAGCATATTTTTTATAAGCATCTCTTCCAGATATATTATTTAATGCTACATCTTCATACTTAGCATTCTTATTGTATGAAAATAGGTTTATTTGAACTAAAGGTTTGCCATCATCGTGATTTTTTTTAGCATATTTAATTGTTTCTTCTGTTGGTACTATAAACATTATTTACAACCTTTCATTATTTATCATTATAAAATTTAAAACTTTCCTTAAATTGTCGAAAGCAAAGGATTCAATTGAGTAAAAATTACCAAATTTTAGCACTAAAATGGAGACCAAAACATTTTAAAGATGTTGTTGGTCAGAACCATATCACAGAAACCTTACAAAAAGCATTCGAAAAAAATCGTATAGCCCAAGCTTTTTTGTTTGCAGGTCCTAGAGGTGTTGGCAAAACTACAACAGCTCGACTATTAGCAATGTCTTTAAACGGGTCAGATACTCCTTCTATAGATTACGATGCAGATTCAGATGCAGTTAAAGAAATTATTGAGGGAAGATCAATGGATGTGGTTGAAATTGATGGTGCATCAAATAGAGGGATTGATGAAATACGAGAGCTTAGAGAAAATATTAAATTCATGCCTTTATCCGGCAAATTTAAAGTAGTTATCATAGATGAGGTACACATGTTGACTGTTCAAGCATTTAATGCATTATTGAAAACCTTAGAAGAGCCACCTGCTCATGTAAAATTTATTATGGCAACCACAGATATACATAAGGTTCCCCAAACAATTATTTCTCGATGCCAACGTTTTGATTTTTTACCTATGACTAATACTGTTATAAAAGATAGGCTAAATCATATACTGGAAGTTGAATCTGTAGAAATAGATGATACATCATTAGAATTGATTGCTAGTAAATCTGATGGAAGTATGAGAGATGCTTTAGGTTTTTTAGATCAAGTATTAGTTTTTAGCGATAAAAAGATTACCAGTCAGATAGTTACGGACTTGCTCGGTATAGTCCCTTCGGAAATCTATTTTGATATAACAAATGCGCTTCATAATAAAGATGGAGATAGTTTAGTGTCTGTCATACAAAAAATAAGAGACAAAGGGTATATCATTGAAGATCTCCTTAGGGGGTTAATAGGTCATTTTCGCAATCTATCATTATTGCACTACAGTAAAGGTTTAGAATTAGCTGGTATATCACCTGAATTAACTAAAGTTTATAAGAATACAAGCTATTCATGGACATTAAAAGACCTCGTTAGATTGTCAACAAATCTTTCAGAGCTATATTCATCAATTAAGCAATTTTCAGACCAATATTTAGTCTTTGAAATGACATTAATCAAATTATTACAATTTGATAAAAGTATAGATATTGAAAGTTTTTTGAAATCAGACGTTATAGAAAATGCTAGTACTCAAAAGCAAATTAAGCAATCTACTCCAAAAGTAAAATCAACTCCAAAAATAAAGTCAATATCTAAAGTAGAATCTGATAAACCAATAGAAAAAGAAGAGAAAAAAGTAGAGAGAAAGTCTTCTATTATATCTTTAGAAGATATAAAAGAGTCCTGGGAAAAAATTATTAAGAAAATATCTAAAGAAAGAGGATCAATTGGTGTATTATTAGAAGCATGTATTATTGGAGATTTCAAAGATGGCACCTTGGAAGTAATATCTTACGATAGTAATGACTTCAGTCAAAAGTTACTTCAAGATCCCTTTGTTGCATCAACAATAAATTCAATACTAGGATCTTCTTTTGAAGTGAAGATTATTGTTGATACAAATGTAGAAAAAATTGAAGAAGTAAAAGAAGAAATTAATCAAGATGACATCGTCAAGCTTTTTGACGGAAAGGATTTTGCATAATGTTTGGAAATATGAAAGAAATGATGAAGCAGGCACAGGGTATGAAGTCTGAAATGACAAAGATTAAAAAAGAATTAGAGAAGGTTGAAGTCAAAGGATCTTCTTCAAATGGATCATGCGTTGTTACTATGACTGCGGATATGAAAACTACCAAAGTGACGATAGATGAAACCTTGTTGAGTAGTGATGCATATATTATTGAAAATGCAATTAAAGTTGCTGTAAATAAAGCGCTAGAAGAAGCAAAAGATACCTCAGCAAAAAGATTAAAATCTGTTACAGGCGGTTTAATGGATAATCTTCCAGGATTTTAATGAGCAAGGCTATCACATATATTGATCAACTTGCTGATTCATTATCAAAATTTCCTGGTATTGGTAGAAAGGGAGCAGAGCGAATAGCATACTTTATAGTTAAATCAAATAAATCTTTTAGTAATAACTTAATTGAGTCTTTGAAAGATGTTAACGACAAGCTCGATATTTGCCCTACTAGTGGAATGATTATTCTCGAAGGAGAAGAGTCTGCATTTAGTGATAAAAATAGAAATTCAAAATTTTTGTGTGTTGTTGAAAATATGGAAGATGCAATAAAAATTGAAAATACTAATAGTTTTGATGGATCGTATCATGTATTAGGAGGTGCCATATCTCCGCTAGATGGTATTGGACCATCTGATTTATCTTTTGATAAATTATTGGATAGAATAGATGATAATACCAAGGAAGTTATTATTGCCACAAATCCAAGTACATCAGGTAATGCCACAGCTATGTATGTAGAAAAGATTTTGAAAGATAAAAAAATTACTATTTCTAGATTAGCAGTAGGCTTGCCTGTTGGAAGTAATTTAGAATATATTGATGACAAAACTATATCTACAGCAATTTCTGGAAGGGTAAAGACAAATTGAAAAACTTTATCAATTTTTTAACATATTCGCGTATTATTCTTACACCAATTATTATATATCTTATTTTTACTGATAATTATACACTAGCTGCAATAGTTTTTGCTTATTGTAGTTTTAGTGATGTTGCTGATGGAAGATTAGCTAGAAAGCATAATCTTGTAAGTGAAAAAGGTAATTATCTAGATCCTTTAGCAGATAAAATTCTGATGATCGGTACACTAACTATACTAGCTTACCAGGGAACAATTTTAATTTGGGCTTACTGTATTATCATTGGTAGAGATATTTTAATTACATTGTACAGAAACTATCTTATTGGTAAGGACAAACCTCTTGTAACATCTCAATACGGAAAATGGAAAACCGTATTTCAACATGTTATGGTCATTGTTATATTATTAAATAACCCTACGCAAGATATCATCAATCTAATTGTTTCCTTCAATGCGATTTATGCAGCAGCAACAGGATTTGAATATGTGATTAAAAATGGATTTTAAAAAAATATGAATTATCAACTTGCAACTCTCTTTGGCTTAGGTAGGCTTCCAGGAGGAGGAACATGGGCTTCTTTATTTGTTTTGATAGCAACTATTTTATCTAAACATCCAACTGATATACTTCTATTTTTCAGCTTTATCGTACTTTTCTTTGCACCTACTATATATAAAAGATCTGTACCTTTATTTAGCTCTAAAGATCCTAAAGAGTTTGTATTGGATGAAGTTATTGGAATGGCTCTCGCTCTTATGATAGTGCATATATTTTCTGATACTTTTGGAGGTTTTTCTTTTAATCTTCCGGTTTATTTGAATAACCAAGAGTTGTTGTTTTTTGTAACATTTATACTGTTTAGAATTTTCGATATTAGCAAAATAGGTCCGGTTGGATGGGTTGAGGATCCTGCTATAGCTCCATCGTGGTGGAAAACTTGGAATAGTGGTGCTAAGGATGATGATTATATGGCAGTTATAGGCGATGATATTGTTGCAGCTTTTCTAAGTGCAGGGATGGCTATTGTTATGTTAATTATTTATTTGTGGGTCCTGTAATGAAAATTGGTATTATTACTATTGGCAATGAATTATTAAGTGGATTTACAATTGATCGTAATTCTGCTTGGATAGGACAAAAACTTTTAGAATCAGGAATGAAGGTACATGTCAGACAGACAATTCAAGATGATTTTTCTGATATATATGATACTCTTGAATCGATGTGGGATCATTGGGGGTGTGATTATGTGATAGTTACTGGAGGTTTAGGTCCAACTGTTGACGATATCACGGTTTCTGTTTTTATGGAATACTTTGATGATGAACATGAATTTGATAAAGAATATTGGAGTATTCTCAAAGAACGCTTTGAAAGACTCAACTTTAAGATGCCGAACTTAAATAAAAATCAAGCTTACAAATCAAAAAAAGGACAAATGATTAATAACTTGGTTGGAACAGCAAGAGGATTGCACTATACGAAAGATCATTCTTCACTTTTTAAAACAGTTAAGGTTGCTTTAAAGGGTGGACCTAAAAAAAGTCATTTTTTTGCATTACCAGGAGTTCCTCAAGAAATGAAATCTATGATGACAAATTACGTCTTACCCATTCTTGAAAAAGATTTAGAAAGTAAAGTTATTTGCAAGTCAATTAGAACTACTGGAGTACCAGAATCTATCCTTCAAGAAAAAATATCTGATATTATAGAAGAAAATAAAGATAGTTGCGATATTGCATTTTTACCACATAGAATGCTTGGTGTCGATATCAGACTGACAACTAGTAATGAGAAGCTTATTAAGACTCTAGTTGATTCAATAGTAGGGAGAGTTAAAAAATATGTCTATGGTTATGATTCAGATAAATTGGAAGAGGTTGTAGCAAATCTTATGACTAATAATAAAGTAACAATTGCTACAGCTGAATCTTGTACAGCAGGTTTGTTAAGCGCTAGACTTACAGACGTTCCTGGTAGTTCTCAATACTTTAATGGAGGTGTTGTATGTTACAGTAATGAATTAAAGCATGACTTGGTTGGTGTTAAGCAGAAAACCTTAGATCGTTATGGAGCTGTTAGTGAAGAAACTGCTCGTGAATTAGCTATCAATATTGCTAAAAAATTAAAGAGTAAAATAGGCGTAAGTATAACAGGAGTAGCAGGCCCGGACGGTGGAACTGAAAAAAAACCTGTAGGATTGGTATTTGTTGGAATATCTTATAAAAATAATGTATATATTAAGAAGTATAATTTAACACCAAACCGAAATATCAATCGCGAATTAACAGTTATTTTATGCTTAAATGAGATAAGAAAAATTTTAGAAAATTCTAAAGAAATATAAATTTAAAAAGGGAAGAAATATGGCAACAAAAAAAGCAGATAAAAGCAAAATATTAGAAACAGTCAAACTAGATATCAATAAAGAATATGGCGAGGGTTCTATCATGAGTTTGGGTGGAACAGATACTCTAGATGTTGAAGCTATTTCTACAGGATGTTTGTCGTTAGATATGGCTTTAGGTGTTGGCGGTGTTCCTAAAGGAAGGATTATAGAGGTTTTTGGTCCTGAATCTTCAGGGAAAACAACTTTAGCTCTGCATATTGTTGCTGAATGTCAAAAACATGGAGGTTCAGCTGCATTTATTGATGCAGAAAATGCCTTAGATCCTGTATATGCAGAAAATCTTGGATGCAAACCAGATGACTTGCTGGTGTCTCAGCCAGATTCTGGAGAGCAAGCATTAGATATATTGCAAAAATTACTTGAAACAGCTGCATTGGATGTAATTGTTATTGATTCAGTTGCTGCGCTGGTTCCTAGAAAAGAACTTGAAGGTCAAATTGGAGATGTTACAGTTGGATTGCAAGCACGTCTGATGTCTCAAGCACTACGTAAACTTTCAGGTCCAATCAATAAATCGAGAACTTGCGTTGTATTTATCAATCAGATTAGAGAAAAAATTGGAGTAATGTTTGGAAGCCCTGAAACTACACCAGGTGGAAGAGCGTTAAAGTTTTATTCATCGGTTAGATTAGATATCCGTAGAATTGCTGCGATTAAAGAGGGTACAGATATGACCGGAAACAGAACTAGAGTCAAGGTTGTAAAAAATAAAGTTGCTCCACCATTCAAAATGACTGAATTTGATATTATGTACGGTAAGGGTATATCATATGAAGGTGACCTGCTTGATTTAGCGCTTCAAGGCGGTGTCGTTGAAAAAATGGGATCTTGGTTCTCTTATAAGGGTGACAAAATTGCTCAAGGAAGAGAAAAAGTCAAAGCGCTTTTAGAATCAGATGATAAGCTTCTCAAGAGCGTTCTTTCTGATGTTAAAACTTATTTAGACTTAGCTTAAAATTAAAAGCTTAAAAATAGGTGATCAAATTGAGGTAGAAGTTGGCCCCATTGCACATGGTGGACACTTTATATCTCGTCATAATGGACAAGTTATCTTTGTTAGACATGCAATAACAGGTGAAAAAGCTGTCGTAAAAATTACATCTGTTTCGTCAAAATTAGCTCATGGTGATGCTATAAAAATCTTAAGCGAATCTAGTGATAGAGTTGAACCCACTTGTAATCATGCGCATCCTGATGGTTGCGGAGGCTGTGATTTCCAGCATATTGAAAGATCAGCTCAGCAAAACTTTAAATTAGAAGTTATCAAAGATCAATTTATGCGTATTGCAAAAATAGAGGTTGATCCTGAAATGCTAAGCGCAAAGCCTAGTGATGGGTTACATTGGCGTACCCGTTTTGACTTCGCAGTATCTGAAAATGGTAAGGCTGGTTTATATTCATCTAAAACAAAAAAAATTATTGAAATAGATGAATGTACAATTGCCCATAAAGATATTAATAATTCAGAAATTTTTAGTAAAAAATGGAATGGAAGTGATCGTGTTAGAGTTGCTGTTTCTAGCTCAAATCAGTTAAATATATCTAGAGGAAAAAAGACTATAGCTGGTCCAAAAAAAATCCGTGAAGTTGTAGGAGATAATATTTATGATATTTCTCCACAATCATTTTGGCAAAGTCATGCGCAAGCTCCATCAGTATTAAGCAATTTAGCCATTGACTTCATGAAATTAAATCCTGGTGATGTAGTATGTGATCTTTATGGTGGTGTTGGACTATTTACTATGCCTATTACTAAAAAAATTGGTAATGATGGTCATGTTCACTTAGTTGAGCTTAGCAACCATTCGGTTCGAGATGCATCTAAAATATTTAAAGATTATAATAATGTTTCTATTCATCGAGGTAGCGTAGATAGAAAGCTTCCAAATATTGATAATATAGATATCATTGTTTTGGATCCACCTAGAAGTGGAGCTGGTAAGATAGTAGTAGATCAAATTATTTCTAAGAAGCCAAAAGCGGTTGTATATATTTCATGTGATCCAGCATCACTTGCTCGAGATGCTAAGTTTCTACAAGATTCTGGTTATGAGCTAGAAAAAATTAATGCCATTGATTTATTTCCTATGACACATCATGTAGAATGTATTGTAAGATTTATACCTAGCGCTAATTAATATTTTGAAAAATATTCAGTAGACAAATCTTTAAGCTTATTGCTTAATAGTATAATTGCGAGAAGATTTGGAAAAGTCATAAAAGCTAAAGCAGCATCTCCAAAAATCCAAACTTGTTCTAAGGTAAGCATCGATCCTACAAATACCATAAATACATAACAATATCTATAAATAGGAATAGCGCCTGTTCCAAATAAGTATTCTGTAGCTCTGTCTCCATAAAAAGACCAGCTAATAGCAGTAGATAGAGCAAAAAGCACTACAGCTATCGTTACAACTTGTGATCCTATAGAAGGCATTCCAATTCCAAAAGCATGGCTTGTTAAAAGAACACCTGCTTTTAAATCTGTATCAAGGATGGATGGATCGATTCTTTGACTGTAAAATTCTGTCAAATGCCAAGAATTAGTTACCATAATCACAAGACCAGTTAATGTACAAATTATGATTGTATCAATATATGGCTCAAGAAGTGCGACAACGCCTTCTCTAACAGCGTATGGTGTCTTTGCTGTTGAATGAGCAATGGCTGCAGATCCTTGACCAGATTCACTTGAAAATAAACCTCTTTTTACGCCCATCATCATAGTATTTAAAAAAGAAATAAAAGCTCCAGCGGCTATTCCAATAGCTGGATCCTTAATAGAAGGAGGGTTGAATGCCATTGTAAAAATAGTACTAAAAGATTCGCCAACTCTTTCAAAGTTAGTTAGGATGATAAATAATGCACACATAACATAAACTGCTGCCATAATTGGTACTAAATAACTTGTAACATTACCTATACGTTTAATTCCTCCAAGAATAACAGATCCAACGATAGCAGCACAAGATAATCCGATAATGACATGCATCATGGATATATTTGATTCGCTACCAAGCAATGTAAATGAATTGGTTGCCATAAGAGCATTATCAGGTCCTGTGATACTTAATATTTGTGCATATAATTGCTGTGTTAATGTATTTGATTGAATAGCATTTCCAGTAAAAAATGAACAGATAATAGCAAAGCAAGCAAAAGTAACAGCTAACCATCTCCACTTAGGACCTAGTCCATTTTCTATAGTATACATAGGACCACCAGCAGTATTTCCAAGAGCGTCTGTTTCTCTATATTCTAATGCAAGGGTACATTCTGCGTATTTTAATGCTGTTCCAAAAAAGGCAGTAATCCACATCCAGAACAATGCTCCAGGACCTCCATAATAAATAGCAATAGCAACTCCTGCAATATTTCCAATACCAACTGTTGCTGCTAATGCAGTTGATAATGCTTTAAAGTGATTTAAATCACCTTCATCGTCAACTTTATCATAATCTCCTTTAGTGACTCTTATACCATGAAGAACTCTTCTTAATTGTGGAAATCCTAACTTAAAAGTCATGTAAACACCAGTTCCAAGTAATGCAACTACCATAAAAGGAACACTGCTTAAAGGGAAAGATGTTTTAAAACTATCGGAAAATAAATTTCCAGGAAAAGACCATGCAGAGTCGTAAAAGTGAACTCCTTGAGTTACAAGCACTATACCAATAATACTAAAGATAATTGCTGAAAGTCTAATTTTTGACATGGACACATATTAAAAAAGTTTTTTAAAAGTAAACATGAATTTTATTATTAATTTACTTTTCATGTTAATTGCAGGAGTAGATGAAGTAGGTAGAGGTGCATTGGCTGGGCCAGTGGTAGCAGCAGCTGTTATATTAGATAATGATATAGAAGGCTTAAATGATTCTAAGAAATTGACAGAAAGGAAGCGCAATAGACTCTTTAAAGTCATTAATGATAGCGCAATAGCTGTCGCAGTTGGTATAAAATGGAATGACTATATTGATGAAGTAAATATTAAAGTAGCCTCAGAACATGCTATGATAGAAGCAATTTACAGCTTAAAACCTCAGCCAAAGAAAGTGATGGTTGATGGTTTTCCTTTGGATATTAAGATTCAAAACGAGGGTATTATAAAAGGAGATCAAAAAATAAGATCAATTATGGCAGCATCTATTATTGCAAAAGTTACTAGAGATGAAATTATGCGTTCGTTTCACTATATTTATCCTATGTACGGATTTGATAAAAACAAAGGATATGGAACTAAGCAGCATTATGATGCACTCAAAGAACATTCTTATATATCAATTCACAGGGAAACATTTAAACCTATATCTAGTATGATAAATAAATGAATAAGATTGTATCAGAAATTAAATCACTGGTAGTATTAATTCTAATTGTGCTATTTCTTAAGGAGACTGTAGTTGAGTTATATATTGTTCCTACGACTAGTATGGAGAAGAATATATTAAAAGGAGACATGTTAGTTGGTAGTCGTTTTTCCTATGGGATGAAAATGCCACAAAAAATTTGGGTACCATTCTCAGCAATTAGTATTCCAACTTTTCTGCCAGAATATAAATTCCCCGCATTTAAGAAAGTTGAAAGAGGTGATGTAGTTGTTTTCGAGTATCCAAGAGACATAGTTTATAAATATGTAAAAAGATGTATTGGACTGCCTGGAGATACTATAAGTATTGAAAATAGGATAGTATATGTTAATGGAATAGTCAGCGAACTTCCTGATGGAGGTCAATTTTTATCTGATGAATATTCGAAAAAAGATCTTATAGATACAGAAATATTTCTTGGTGCTAAAGGAGATAATCCAGGTTTTAGTGCTAATAAAGATCAATATCCGCAAATTACCGTTCCTAAAAAAGGAGATATTTTTCTTTTAGACGAGTCGATGGATTGGCAATTAGTAATACCAATTCTTATCTATGAAGGAAATAAGGTAGAGTTAGTTTATAAAGAAACAAAATTTACTTTTACAAATCAAAGTCCGAGAGATGTATTTAGAAGAACGGGTGATAGATCAGTATTTAAGGACTATGTTCCTACAGAGGGAGCAACTTTTATTAATCCTTGGTCTCCAATGTTTAGAAAAGAATATATCAAGCACCTTTATGTAAACGGTGAATCAATTATGGATATAGACTCCTATGAAGTTAAACAAGATTATTTTTGGATGATGGGAGATAATAGAGATAACAGTGAAGACTCTAGATATTGGGGTTTTGTTCCAGAAAGTCACATATTAGGTCAGCCAGTTATTACGTGGTTCTCAATTAATCTTGATAGTTATGCTCCAAGAATTTCACGTATTGGAAAAATTCCCAATTAGAAAAAAAAAGTTTTCATATTGGGTTTTCAATGATTAGTTTCGGTGGACTTAAAAAAAACAACTGAGGTATTATAAATGTTAACTAGTACAGAAAAGATTCTTAGCGTTGTAGCTTTAGCCCTTACCGTTGCGGTAGGTTTTTCATTAATGCAGTATAATTCTGCGATGGACGAAATGACTCAATTAAGACAAGAACAAGTTGAGCATGTAGATATGGTAAATCAAGAATTTAAACAGAGAGTAAAAGCGGTTGAGCTTGAAAATATAGGCCAAGGAAAAGAAATTAAAAGAGGTCAAGATCGCATTACTGCTAACACAAAATTAATTTTTACTAAAGCTGACTCTCTTGGTAGCTTAATTGACGATTTAGCCTATGAAATTAAAAGAGTCGACCGTGATTTGACTAAGAAAATTAAAAATGTTCAACGTGACTTAGAAGGATTAGAAGACAATTTTGATTCTGAAAAACGTAGAACAAGAAGATCTCTTTCTGACATCAAGAAACAGCTTAAGAAGTTAGATACAGCAGTATTCCCACCAGAAGAAGTAGAAGGTGAAGAAAAGAAGTAACGTTTAGTTTAGAGAATATTAAAAAAAAGGGCTTTTTATAAGCCCTTTTTTTGTACCGAGGGTCGGGCTCGAACCGACATGAGGAAATCCTCACCGGATTTTGAATCCGGCGCGTCTACCAATTCCGCCACCCCGGCAAAAATGTTGACAAATTTCACGTAAATTATGTAGCTTGTCAATAGTATAGTATTTAACCAAGGAGAAAAAAGTGTCATTTAAAACCGTACCACAGATGTTTCAGCATTTAGTAGAAGAAAGACCAAACCAAGAAACCTTTTTTACAAAAGACTCAAATGGATGGAATGGTGTAGAGCTTATAGATTTACAAAAATTAGTTGAAGATTTTGCAAATGGATTAAAAAATTTAGGTATTAATGAACATGAGAAAGTTGCAATTATCGGTGCAAATTCTCGTCAATGGGCAATATCTGACTATGCAATTGCACATATTAGAGCTGTTTCTGTACCAGTTTATCCTACACTTATTCCTGCTCAGTCACGATACGTTGTAGATCATTCCGAGAGTAAAGTTGCTATTGTACAAGATGGTATTCAGCTGGATAAAGTTTATCCTTTGATAAATGATGCAAATTCAAATTTAAAAACTATTATAGTTATGGATGATAGTTATGATAGTGATAAAGAAAATGTGATTAAGTTTTCTGAAGTTTTTAACATGAAAGATGAAGTTCACGATATTCGCGAACTCTCCAAAACAGTTGAAGAGGATGATTTATTAACCCTTATTTATACTAGTGGTACCACGGGAAATCCTAAAGGTGTTATGTTAAGTCATTCAAATATTTGTAATAATCTTCTTTCAATAGATGGTATTATTAAAGCAGCAATGGAACTAAATCCCGAATTAAAGCCAGAAGATGGTATAGAAAGATTTGTTTCATTCTTACCAATAAGTCATAGTTTTGAAAGAGTAGGTGGTCATTATTCAATTTTTAGCCAAGGAACTTCTATATATTATGCTGAAATGAATTTTACCCCTGAAATATTATTTGAAAATATAAGAGAGGTTCAGCCGACATTCCTAACAGCTGTTCCAAGAATATTTGAAAAAATACATGCAAAAATAATGGATACTGTTTCTGAGATGACTGGAGTTAAAAAATCGCTAGCTGAGTGGTCTATAGCTGTTGGAATGCAGACAGTACCATATCGTCAAGCAAGTAAAAAACTTCCATTTATGTTGGGCTTAAAATATAGTATTGCTGATAAATTAGTATTAAACAAATTTAGAGCAGCATTAGGCGGAAAGGTTAGAGCTTGTTCGTCGGGTGGTTCTGCACTATCAAAAGAGGTTGGATCTTTTTTCTGTGGTATTGGAATTTCAATCATTGAGGGCTATGGTTTAACCGAAACCAGTCCAGTGATGACTATTGGTCATCCTGACTTCTTTAAGTTTGGTACAGTAGGTAAAGCTATTCCTGGTGTTGAAGTGAAAATTGCTGAAGACGGAGAGATTTTATGTAAGGGGCATTGTGTAATGCAAGGATACTATAAGAATGAAGAAGCAACCAATGAGGCAATTGTAGATGGTTGGTTCCATTCCGGAGATATTGGTAAATTTGATGAAGATGGTCTTTTACGTATTACTGATAGAAAGAAAAGCTTAATTGTTACATCTGGAGGTAAAAATGTTGCACCCCAACCTATGGAAGTGTCACTTACATCCAGTAAATACATTGAACAATGTAATGTTGTAGGTGATGATAGAAACTTTATTACTGCTCTTATTGTTCCAAACAAAGAAAACTTAATGGCTTGGGCAGAGAGTAAAGGGTTGGCATCTTTAGACTATAAAAGCCTATGTGCACATCCCGATGCTTATGATATGATTGATGTTATCGTTAAAGAAGTAATGACCAATTTCTCTAGATATGAATCTATTCGTAAGTTTGTTCTTATTCATGAGGAATGGACAGTTGATGCAGGTGAATTAACACCAAAGATGTCAATTAAGCGTAAAGTGGTTACAACAAAACATAAAGATGAGATTGATGATATGTATGATGCTAAAAAAGCGCTAACAAAATCATCTGATGATATCGATCATTTAGGCGGATAGTCGTCTTTTGTTCAACAGGTTTTTTCTATCTTTTATAGTTTTATCGATTTTTCTTATCGGTTGGACTTTACCTAGAAATAATAATCCTTATATCGTTATATTGGGCATAGCTCAAGACGGCGGTGCCCCTCATGCTGCCTGTAAAAAAGAGTGTTGCATTAACAAATGGGATAATCCAAAACTCCACAATCAAGTATCAAGTATCGGTATTGTTGATCCTTTAACGAATGAGATTTGGATGATTGATGCTACGCCAGACTTCTCTTTACAATTAAATACATTAACAATGGAGCAAAAAGGGGTATTTAAGGGCGTTTTCTTAACCCATGCTCACATTGGTCACTATACAGGTTTAATTCATTTAGGGCGAGAAGTTATGGGTGCAAAAGAGATTCCAGTATATGCGATGCCAAAAATGGAAAATTTTTTAAGCAATAACGGCCCTTGGAGTCAGCTTGTTGATTTAAATAATATAGATATTAAAAGTCTTAAAAATAATACTACAGTAAAACTAAATAGCAATCTAAGTATTACACCATTTCTTGTTCCTCACCGTGATGAATTCTCTGAAACGGTTGGTTATAAAATTGAAGGTCCAAATAAATCATTAATTTTTATACCTGATATAGATAAATGGGAAAAATGGACTAAAAATATTCAAGAAGTAGTAGAGGAAAATGATTATAGTTTATTGGACGGAACGTTTTTTGATATCAATGAATTACCGGGAAGAGATATGTCAAAAATTCCTCATCCATTTATTGTCGAATCTATGGAAGTATTAAGCGATGTTGATAGCAAATCTAGCGTGCATTTTATTCATTTAAATCATACAAACCCAGCATTAGATAGTTATTCAACTGCTACTAAAACGATAAAAAATAACGGTTTCAATATTGCTAGGAGAAATCAAAAATTTCATCTTTAAAGTTGTATCTATTTCTATGCAACTTTTATCTAAAATAAATGTCTAAATAGTAGTTCTGTATTAGTAATATTTTCACTATTATTGTAGGCATTATTATGAAAAAACAATTTATTATTTGCTTCTTATTGACAACTTTATTTAGTCAATCTTTTAAAGATCTTTCCGAAAGACCGGTATATAAACCCTTTAAGATGAGTTCATCTATTACTTTTGATGGAAAAGTTGATTTGATGGAGTGGAGCAATGCTCAGGTAGCAACTAATTTTATTGGCTCAGGCACATTTCAAGGCGAAGAAGCTTTATTAAAAACCGAAGCTAGATTGATGTATGATAATACCAATCTCTATATATCATTTAAAGCTTTTGTCGACAAAGATGAGTTGCGCTACAGTATTACTAAAAGAGATAATCTTGATGATAAAGATGATAGAGTTTGGATTAATATAGATGCCTTTGACGATGAATCATTGACTTACGGTATTGGTGTTAGCGCTGGCGGAGCTCAAATAGATGGTAGAGCAACTTATGGATTTGATCAATCATTAGACCTTGTTTACGATACTAAGGTTCAAATTTTTGATAATAGGTATGAGGTTGAAATGGTTATTCCATTTTCTAGCTTAAGGTATTCTGTAGCTGATGTCCAGACCTGGAGAATTGATTTTGGAAGAGGTTTTACATTATCTGATGAATTAACAAGGTATGTATACTGGACTTCTAGATTGGGTGGCATAGCATGTCAGACCTGTCAATTAGGCTTTCTTGAAAATATAGAACCACCAAAACAAGCTAGAGGAGATATTGAATACATTCCATCTGTTGTTGCGGGAGTTTCTGATGATTTTACAACTAATACCTCATCTTCATCTGATGAAGTATCATTATTTATGAAGTATCCTATTTCTTCTGTCGATTTACTTGAAATTGCATTAAATCCTGATTTTAGTCAAATAGAGTCAGATGATATAAAAAATGATGTCAATTCGGTTAACGCACTGTATTTTGAAGAAAAAAGACCTTTCTTCAGTCAAGGTGCAGAGCTATTTAAATTTTCACCACAACGAGGTTTTATAAACCTATTTTATTCAAGAACCATTAATGATCCATCTATTGCAGCAAAATACACTGGAAAAATTGGCAAAACGTCATACGGCGTTATTAGTGCTCGCGATGAATCATCCTTGCTATTAGTGCCTTTTGAAGAAACTAGCACAGTAGTATCAATGGGAAAAAGTACTTCGAATATTATTCGAGCCAAAAGAATGATTGGTGGTAATGGCGGATCGATAGGTGCTATTTTGACCAATAGAGTTTTTGATGATGCTGGAGATATGACAACAGGAGGTTTAGACGTTCATTATCATCCTGGAAATAATTACCATATAACTTTACATGCAACAGCATCAATTCATAATGAATCTGATAATTTTGAATATACATATGAGCCTACTACAGATGATAGTGATATGACATTTGACAGTGGAAGATATACTAAGAATTTTGATGGAGAAAAAGTTACTGGGAATGCACTTGGCTTAAGTGTTAATAAAAGAACAAGAACTGATAATTTTGGGGTTGTTCTCAGGTTGCGCTCTCCAGGCTTTAGAACAAGTAATGGTTTTGAAACAAACAATGCTACTAAATGGTTAAAAGCTAGTCGTGGAAAAACCGTTTATTATGACACTAATCCCATTTTACTTAAAACAGATTATGACATTTCAGCTATTTATAAAACGAATTACTCAGGGCTTATTAAAAAACAAGAATTATCATTCGCAACTGGTTCAGATTTAAGAAATGGAGATTCTTTTAAAGTTAGCGCAGAGTTTGAAAAAGAAAATTTTAGAGGATATCAATTTGATAATCTTTATGAGTTTGAGGTTGGTTATCGAAACCAAATCAATGCAAAGCTTATGCACTATAGTGAATTGCAATCCAGGGAAATTATTATTAGAAACATAGATTTACCTAAAAATTCAAATTTTTATCAGGTTACAAGTTATGTTGAATACAAAATATCAGATAAATCTAATTTTAGTATCGGTATTTCATATGAAAAGGCTGAGGATAATTATGATGGAATTTTACTAAGAGCTGGTATAAATAATTCATTTAATTCAAAGTTAACTATGAGAACAAAAATTCAATACAATGACTTTTCTAATTCTTGGTTTATTGAGCCAATGATAACCTATCAGCCAAATGCTTTTAGTGCCCTATATTTTGGAGTCAATGATTTGTTAGAAACGGAAGATAGTATGTTTTCAAGTTTAACTGAAAGCAAAAGACAATTATTTATTAAATTTCAATACTTATTTTAGGAGATTAAACATGAAGAAGATTATTTTAATATTACTTTCACTAGTTATTAATGGGTGTGTATCCCTTTCATTATTTTAGGATGATAAAAGTAAATAGAATTATACTAGCAGCAGCATTATTATTTATGAATGGCTGTGTATCCCTTTCAGTTGGAGAGAAGCTATCGGAGCGTATTAATAATAAGCCTGATAAAGTCAGTAAATCTGATATGAGCATATATGCATCGGATGCCTCAACGATGATGGCTATTAATCATATCTTGCCCGCAAAGATGGGTCAATTCGAAATGATGAACAAAACAATTATTTTTCCAGCCTTTAAACGAAACGATATAGATGTATATAATAGTTTGCAATTTTTAACACCAGAAGGAGAGAATGAAGATGGTACATATACTTTCGTTTATGTAGCTAATCCATACCTTCAAGATAAGAATTATGACATTTTAGATATCCTTATAGCAGAATATGGAAGATCGAGAGCTGAAGAGTATTTTGATATCTGGTTAAGTTGCTTTGCTTACGAACAAGAAGTAATGTCCTTTAGGTGATAAAGTATACTATAATAAATCATACCTTTTTGAACTATTCTATATTAAATTTTCTTCGATGAAAACATTGAAAACTTTTTTTACCATATTTCTTGGCATGCAGCTACTTATTGGTCAAAATGTTGAAATTGAGCCAGACTCTCACACTCCTGGTAGTGATAATTATTCAGAGAGAAGTAGGGCTATGCTTAAATCTGAATCCTTAGTGAACATTTATTCTAATATAGCCGTTGCAGATGTATATGTATGGAATTTACCTTGGGCATCTTCAGAAAGAATTTTTCCAGCACAAATCGCTTTACCTACAGACAATCAACGCTACGTAATAAGTTTATATTCTCAAGCTGAGTATCAGGCAATAACAATAGACCTTCAAAATTTTGATTTTGATTATAGAGATGTTGAAGAGTTTGAATTGCTTCAGGATGAATTATCAAGAATGGAACTCGCAACAAAATTGGTCCGTCCAATACCAGGGACTGACTCATCTATATTTTTAACGCATTGCTCAAGCGATGATTTAGATTGTGAGCAAGGAATGAATTGGTTAGATCAGTTTTATGCACAATATTATGATTCAAAACAGGAACAAAATCTTGCTTCAGATTTAAATGGAGAAGATTTGACGGAAGATGAAAAATTATTAGTTAGACGTCATCGTATGGGCGTATTTAGTATGATTGGTTTATTTTCAATGGCAGTGTTCATGATAGATAGCAATATTCAGTGACAAATATCTCTATTAACATTGTTGGTCTAGGTACAGAAACTTATCCAAGCGGAACAACACCGCTACAAATACTTTCTTCTGCTAAAGGCGTATCAAAAGAAACAATAATCTGCAAAGTAGATAAAGTTCTTACGGACTTAAGCGTACAATTAAACAGTGACTGTACAGTTCAATTTCTTGATGGTAAAAGCAAGGATGGACACAATGTATTGTTACACAGTACCGCTCACTTAATGGCTCAAGCAGTGAAAAGACTCTATCCTAAAACAAAGGTAACTATTGGACCTTTTTTAGAAAATAGATTCTACTATGATTTTGACGTAGAAACTCCTTTCACCGAAGAAGACTTACTAAAGATTGAAGAAGAGATGTTAAAAATATCTAATGAAAACATTGATATTATTCACGAAGAAAAGACTAGAGAAGAAGCATTAAGTTTTTTTAAGAATATTGGAGAACATTATAAAATAGAAATTATTAATGACCTAGATGATTCTGAAATTTTGAAAGTGTATTCTCAGGGAGATTTCACTGATTTATGCAGAGGTCCTCATGTCCAATCTACTGGCATGATGCAGCATTTTAAACTATTGTCATCTTCTGCGGCTTACTGGAGAGGGGATGAAAATAATCAAACATTACAGCGCGTATATGGCACATCTTTTACTAGCGCAAAAGATTTAAAAAAATACTTACTTATGCTAGAAGAACAAAAGAAAAGAGACCATCGTAAAATTGGAAAAGAATTAGATTTATATTTTCATGATGAAGAAGTAGGTCCTGGCTTGCCTTTATGGACCCCAAATGGTGCAGTTATCATTGATCAATTAGAAGCTCTTGCAAAAGAAAAAGAAGATTTAGGTGGTTACAAAAGAGTTAGAACGCCACATCTTACTAAAGGAACTCTATATGAAAAATCTGGACACTTAGATCATTATATGTCAAGCATGTATCCAGCTATGGATGTAGATGGTACGGATTACTATATGAAACCAATGAACTGTCCTCATCATCATAAAATATATGCAAATAGTCCTAAAAGTTATCGTGATTTACCATATCGTCTTTCAGAGTATGGAACTTGTTATCGATATGAAAAATCGGGGGAGTTATTTGGTTTAATGCGTGTGAGAAGTATGCAAATGAATGACGCTCACATCTATTGTACTGAAGATCAATTTAAAGAAGAGTTCATTGCGGTGTGCAACTTGTATATGGAATATTTTAAAATATTTGGTATAGAAAAATATGAAATGAGATTAAGTCTACACGACCCTAAAGATTTAGGAAAAAAGTACATTAATAATCCAAAACTTTGGAAAAAGACAGAGGACGATGTAAGAGATGCTTTGAAGGATGCTGGATTAAAGTTTACTGAATCTGTAGGCGATGCCGCATTTTATGGTCCAAAGATTGATGTTCAAGTTTGGAGTGCAATAGGTAAAGAGTTCAGTCTAGCCACTAATCAAGTAGATTTTGCGGTTCCTGAGCGTTTTAAGCTTACATATAAAGATTTAGACGGTAAGTCAAAAACTCCATTATGTATACATAGAGCTCCACTAGGAACGCATGAAAGATTTATTGGATTCCTTATCGAGCATTTTGGTGGAAATTTTCCATTATGGATTGCGCCTAGACAAGTAACTATCCTTCCCGTATCTGATAAGTACAATGACTATGCACATACCGTATGTGAGTCATTAAAAACAAGCGGAGTTAGAGCTGATGTTGATAGTCGCTCAGAAAAAATTGGTTCAAAAATTAGAGATGCAGAGATGCAAAAAGTAAATATCATGGTAATTGTTGGAGAAAAAGAAGTAGAAAACAGTACTCTTACCATAAGAAGAAGATTTATTAAACAACAACAAACTATTTCATTGAAAGATTTCTCTGCAGAAATTTTAGATGAAATAAATGACAGGAGAGTTCCGAATTAAAAAACAAAGAATAAGAGTAAATAACCGAATTTATGCAGATAAAGTAAGACTTATAGGGCATGATAAAGAACAAATAGGTGTAGTAACAGTTCCAGAGGCCTTAAATAGAGCGGAAGATGTAGGTCTTGATTTAGTTGAGATATCACCAAATGCAAAGCCGCCAGTATGTAAAATTATGGACTTCGGCAAATTTAAATACGAAGAAAAGAAAAAGGCTCAACAGAGTAGAAAAAACCACCAAGTTATAAAAGTTAAAGAACTGAGAATGAGACCAAACATTGGAGATCATGATTTAGAAAATAAATTAAAGATGGGTAAAAAGTTTTTAGAAGCTGGTTATAAATTAAAAATTACTTTAATGTATAGAGGAAGAGAAATGTCGCGTCAAGATTTAGGCCAAGATTTATTAACGCGTGTTTTGTCGTCATTAAGTGAGCATGCACAAATGGAAAAAGATTCTCCTTTGATGGGACGAAAGAAATCTATAATATTAGCCCCGAAATAGGAAATATTATGCCAAAGATGAAAACAAGAAAAAGTGTGTCAAAAAGATTTAAGGTTACTGCCTCAGGTAAACTGAAACGTAACAAGGCTGGTCATTCACATATGTTAATACGTAGAGATAGAGATCAGAAGCGTTCAGCTAAAAAAGCCACAGTAGTAGCACCTTCTTTTGAGAAGCGCATGAAAAAAATGATGGGGAAAGTATAAGTTATGCCAAGGTCCAATAGTTCAGTACCAAGACATAGAAGACATCGCAAGACTGTTAAGTTAGCGAAAGGATATTTCGGAGCAAGAAGCCGTAATTATAAAGCTGCAAAAGATGCAGTGGTAAAAGCTGGTTTATATGCTTACAGAGATAGAAGGCAGAAAAAACGTCAATTTAGACGTCTATGGATAGTACGTATTAATGCCGCATCAAGATTAAATGGTTTATCATATTCAAATTTTGTACATTTATTGAAGGAGAAGGGTGTCGATTTAGACAGAAAGGTTTTAGCTCATTTAGCAGTTAATAATCCATCTGTGTTTGAAGACCTTGTAAAATATTTAAAGAAAAAATAAAAAATTAAAGATGTCATTAGATAACACTATCAAAGAAATTAAGGCATCTTTCCAATCAGAATTATCCAACTGCAACACATCTACTGACCTCGAAAATATCCGTATTACTTATCTTGGAAGAAAGGGTAAGCTTACTACCTTATTTGAAGAGTTCACAAAACTTCCCGGTTCTGAAAAACCTAAATACGGAAAAACGCTTAACATATTAAAGACCGACCTTACAAGTGCATTTGATAAAAAATTAAAAGAAATAAATCCTAATAGTCATAAATCAAATGATAGTTCAGAAGATTTTTCACTACCCGGGTATAACCTACCCGAGGGTAGCTTGCATCCATTGGAACAAGTTACTAGTGAAATAAAGGCAATATTTCAATCTATTGGTTTTTCGGTAGCCTATGGACCTGAAATTGATGATGATTATCATAATTTTGAAGCATTAAACGTACCGAAGCATCACCCTGCTAGAGACATGCAGGATACATTCTTTGTTGACCCTAATACAGTTTTAAGAACTCACACTTCAAATGTTCAAATTCACTTGATGGAAAATCAAGATCCACCACTACGTCATATTTGCTGTGGTAGAGTATTTAGAAACGAAGCAGTAAGTTATAAGAGTTTTTGCTTATTCAATCAGGTAGAGGGGTTGGTAATTAATGAAACTTCTTCATTCGCTGAAATGAAAGGAACATTAGAGTATTTTGTAAAAGAAATGTTTGGTGAGGGTACTAAGATGCGTTTTAGACCAAGTTACTTTCCATTTACCGAACCAAGCGCGGAAGTAGACATATGGAATGATAAACTTAATCAGTGGATGGAAATTTTAGGATGTGGTATGGTAAATCCAAATGTCCTTACAAATGTAGGTTATGATAATAAAAAATATCAAGGATTTGCTTTTGGAATGGGTATAGAGCGAATCGCTATGATTAAATATGGAATTAAAGATATTCGTCTTTTCTATCAGAACGATAAACGATTTTTGGAGCAATTTTAATGAAGGTTTCACTATCATGGCTTAAACGCTTTGTTGATTTTGATTATTCGACATCTGAACTTGCAGACAAATTAACTATGCGAGGATTTGAATCCGAAGTAGCAACAGATTTCAGTTCATTAGATCATATTGTTGTTGGAGAAGTAAAATCTGCCGAAAAACACCCCGATGCAGATAAGTTGAAGGTTTGTATGGTTTCAGATGGAAAGCAAACATATAACGTTGTTTGTGGAGCTCCTAATGTAGATAAAGATCAAAAGATAGTGTTTGCAAAAGTAGGCGCTGTATTGCCTGGAGATTTTAAGATTGGGAAAGCTAAGATTAGAGGTGTTGAAAGTTTCGGAATGATTTGCTCAGAAAGAGAGCTAGGTATATCTGAAGAGCATGAAGGTATCATGGTTTTAGATGACTCTTGTAAGGTAGGCGCAAAAATCGATACAATCCTAGGTGAAGCTTATAATGCTATTGATATAGAGATAACCCCAGATAAAGCGTTTGCATTGAGCCATCGTGGAATTGCTAGAGAAATAGCTGCCATGACTGAATCAAAGATTAAAACTCCCATGGAAGTAGTTAAAGCTACATCTAAAGGAAAGGATATCGTCAAGGTTGTTTTGGATAAAAAAGGTGGATGTACTAGATATATAGCTGGTACAATGACAAACCTGACAGTTGGACCGTCTCCAAAATGGTTAGCAGATTATTTAAAGTCTGTCGGTCAAAAAAGTATTAACAATCTGGTTGATATATCAAACTTCATGTTGCTAGAGATTGGTCATCCTACACACGTTTTTGATTTAAAAAAGCTTTCAAAACCTGCAATAGAAGTAAAGTGGGCAAAGAAAGATGAAAAATTTCATGCATTAGACGAAGAAACTTACAAATTAGACACCGATCATCTTATCATTACAGACTCTGTAAATACTATAGCACTAGCTGGTATCATAGGAGGTAAAGATAGCGCCGTGTCTGATTCGACTACAGATGTATTAATTGAAAGTGCTTATTTTGATCCCGTTGTTATTAGGAGGGGCTCTAAAAAACTTAATTTACTATCTGAAGCATCAAGACGTTTTGAAAGAGGCGCTGACCCAGAAGCTACTTTAGAAGCATTTTATATGATAGTAGGTCTAATGACTGAGGTTGCAGGAGGTAGTTTAGAGTCTATTGTAGCAGATGAATCTACTATCGACTTAACATTGCACAAAGTTTCCCTTTCAGAGGCCAAACTATTAAAGTATATAGGGCATAAAATTGATTTCAAGTCCGTTAGCTTTATACTAGATGGGCTTCATATTGAAAATAAGAAAACAAAAGCAGGTTGGGATTGTATTATTCCATCATTTAGACATGACGTAAAACATGAAACTGATTTAATTGAGGAGGTCTTGCGTTGTTATGGCTATGAAAATATTCAATCTTCTTATAGTTTTTCATCTCAAATGCAATATGCAAATGATGCAGAACAACCGTTGTTCGAGCTAAAACAATATTTATCTTCCTTAGGGTTTAATCAGTGCTACAATAACTCATTACAAGACCTAGAAGAGGTAAAATCATTTGGTATTAATCCTGTATCTGTTATGAATCCATCGTCAGAAAGAATGAATACTCTTCGTACAACCCTGCATCACGGATTATTCGAAAACTTAGATTTTAATTTTAAAAATGGCTCATCTAATACTCTAATCTATGAGTATGGAACCGTATTTGAAAAAAAGGGAGATACATTAAAAGATATAGAACAGGTTAGTAACTTTTCTTGTCTTGTACATGGAAATTTTTATGATAAGAATGTTCATTTTGACTCAATAGAAAATAACTTTTTCTTATTAAAAGGTGTTGCATCAAACGCATTTGCAACCCTAACTAAAGCTAAAGTTAAATTCATAGAGGATAAGCATGCATATTGTGATGTATTTTATCGCATCGTAGATGGAAAAAAGAATACTGTCGGATCTATAGGTGTTGTATCTGACTCATTTCTAGATAAGTTAGATATTTCACATAAAACAAATGTTTCTATACTCGATATTAATACTTCTTTATTTATTGAGCATTTTAACCACAACATTAAAGTTCAAGATGTTGTATTGTATCCTATAGTCAATAGAGACCTTAATTTTAAATTTGACAGCAACACCAATCTAGGTAAAGTTTGTGCCGCAATAAAATCTGTAAATCAGTCTATAATGCAAGATGTATTCCCTGTAGATATATATAAATCAAAAAAGGAAGATGGTAAGAAGAATGTGTTGTTTAAGCTGTCATTTCAGAGTGTTAAAAAAACACTTGAAGATAACGATGTAAATGCAGTTATTGCAGAAATTATAAGTGTGGTAACAAAGAAATTTAATGCTAAATTAAGAGATAATTAACAGGAAGATATTTATGGAAAATTCAGATAAAAAAGTTGTTAAAGTTAGAATTTTTGGTCAAGAATACTCTATTCGCGCCACTGTTAACGAAGCTCATATTAGAGAGTGTGCAGCTTTAGTTGACGAAAAAATGGCTGAAATTCAAAGAACAGCTCCATCATCTTTAAATGCTTCCAAGATAGCAATCTTAGCTGCAATGAACATCTCTGATGAGTTAATGAGCGCTCAAAGAGGAGAATATTCTTTTAAGGGTGAGGTAGAGTCAAAGATTAAATCTTTGGTTGAACGTATTGAAGAGATAGTTTAAAAAATAATAGTTGGGGGAGTCAAATGTTTGATACAAAAATTTTATCAGGTATAGAGGCAAGTCATGCGTTATATGATAGTTTACATGATCGTATTTCCTCGTTAAAAGATAAAGGCATAACACCTGGCCTAGCAGCTATTTTAGTAGGCGAGGATCCTGCATCACAAATTTATGTTAGAAATAAGACAAAACGCTTTGATGCTTTAGGATTAAAATCTGAGCTTCACCGTTTAGATAAATCTGTTTCTCAGGAAGAGTTACTCGATTTAATTGCAAAAATAAATTCAGATGACAGCTTTCATGGTATTTTAGTCCAATTACCTTTACCAAAACACATAGATAGTGATAAGGTGATTCATGCGATTCATCCAACAAAGGATGTGGATGGGTTTCATCCAGAAAATGCTGGTTTATTATCGATAGGACGACCACGATTTATTCCATGTACTCCCAAGGGAATTATGTTCATGCTAAAGCACTTTAATGTAGACTTGAATGGAAAGCATGTAGTCGTAGTGGGTCGTAGTAATATTGTTGGAAGACCTGTTTCTGTGCTCTCGAGCTTAAAATCTTTAGGGAATGCAACTGTAACAATCTGTCATAGCGGTACGTCAGACTTAAAATATTTTACGAATCAAGCAGATGTTGTAGTAGCTGCAATGGGTTCACCTGAATTTTTAGATGCATCTTATATTAAAGAAGGCGCTTGTCTTGTTGATGTCGGTATTAATCGCATTGAACGCGATGGAAAATCTGTTATTGTTGGGGATGTAGATCAGCCAAGCGTAACAGGAAAAGCAAGCTCTCTTACTCCTGTACCAAAAGGAGTAGGTCCAATGACCATTGCTATGTTAGTAGAAAATACCATATTGTCTGCGGAATTGTTATTAAATTAGGCCAATTATGACAAGATATATTAGACTATTATCCATTATTATAATGCTCCAATTTTTTGGAATTAATGCCTGCGCTGGTTCGAAAGTTGATCAAGATGAAATTAAAAAAGCCAATCAGTTCTTTGAGTCTGTCTTTCAAGATAGGGTGTTAGATAGCCCTGAGTTTCAGTCAAGATTAGGCTATAAGTCTAATTATGATAAATGGGATGATATAACCTATAAAAGAAGTAGAAAAAATGCGCGACAAGCTATTTTTGATTTAGATTATTTAAATGAAAATATCAATATTGAAAAGTTGGATAGTAAAACGGCAATAAGTTATCGTCTAATGGAAAAATCATTAGAACGAAGAATAGATTCGGATGATTATCTATTTCGTCAATATATGGTTACTCATAGAGGAGGAAAACATTCTTCCATACCGTCATTTTTAATCAATTACCATGCAATTGAAGACGAAAGAGATATCCAAGATTACTTAGGAAGATTACGCAATATTGAACCACTAATTGAAGATTTGATTGAAGAGATGTCATTAAGAGAGGAAGTGGGAACAATCGCACCTATGTTTGTTTACCCTAAAGCAATTGCTGTGTCCAAAAACATCATATCTGGGTATCCTTTTGAAGAGGCAAAAAAACAAAATGTTATTTATGAAGATTTAGTTAAAAAAATAGATGCTACAGACTTAGCGGATGCTATCAAGCTACGCTACAAAAGTGAAGCGGAAGCGATCTTAGTTACTACTGTTAATTATGCTTATAGAAGTTTTATTGATTTTTTAACCGCACAACAATTAAAAGCTACAAATAATGACGGCGTATGGAAGTATCCAAATGGCGCTGAATATTATCAACACACATTAGATCAGTATACTACGCTAGGACTCACCGCTGAAGAGATACATCAAATTGGTTTAGATGAGGTAGCTCGTATTCATGAAGAAATTTATGCTATTATGGAGACCGTTGCTTTTGAAGGAACCTTACAAGAATTTTTTGATTTTATGAGGACTGACCCTCAGTTTTATTATCCGCAGAGCCCAGAAGGACGACAGATGTATTTAGATCAGGTAAATGTGGTTGTTGATACCTTATCTGCTCGTATAGAAGAATTATTCTATGGACTCCCAAGTATTCCTCTAGTGGTTAAACCTGTTGAAGCTTACAGAGAGGCTTCTGCAGGAATAGCATTTTATAGCAGAGGCCAAGCCGATGGAAGTCGTCCTGGTATCTATTATGCTAATTTATATAATATGCAGGATATGCCAATTTATAAGCTAGAAAATCTAGCGTACCATGAAGCAATCCCTGGGCATCATATGCAGATTGCAATTCAACTCGAAGTAGAAGGGATGCCAAGTTTTAGAAAATATGGTGGGTATAGCGTGTATTCTGAAGGATGGGCATTATACTCAGAGACACTACCAAAAGAAATTGGTCTATATAAAGATCCGTATTCAGATTTTGGTCGTTTATCTGGTGAACTATGGAGAGCATGTCGCTTAGTAGTTGATACTGGGATTCATCATTATCGATGGACAAGAGAAGAAGGTATTGATTACTATATGAACAACACAGCAAACCCTGAGGGTGATTGTGTTGGAATGGTAGAGCGTCATATAGTATGGCCAGGTCAAGCTGTATCCTATAAAATAGGGATGTTAAAAATACAAGAATTGCGTGCTTACGCTGAATCTACACTTGGTGATAACTTCTCTCTTCAAGCATTTCATGATATTGTTTTAAAAAATGGAGCAGTTCCTATGGATATTCTTCAAGATATTGTGGTTCAGTGGGTTGAAAATCAGTAGATAGTATGCTTATTATAAAAACAACTTCTGATAGTCATAAGGCTATGAAAGATATCACTAACGCACTCTTAAACAATCGATACGCTGCATGTGTTAATATTATTCCCCGTATGCGCTCAAAATATGTTCTAGATGGGCGTATTGTTGAGTCCAGGGAGGTAATGTTGCTTATTAAGACATCTCAAGCTTTAGAGGCGAACGTATATGAGACAATTAAGGAACTGCACAATTATGATACTCCGGAGATTTCTACTATTAAAACAAGTAATGTAGATGAAGATTATGCTAACTGGCTTGAAAGCGCTTTAAAATGAGTTTTAATTCTATTTCCGAGGGTAAGATTTTAAAATATTTAGCCTTATTTTTTACTGTATTAATGCTAGCAACCGCTGCAATTGTATTAACAATCAAGTCTCCTGGTAGTATTAAAGAGCAATTATATGATCGCGCTGTTGAACCCTTACTTGTTATACCACCTAACCAGCCTGATGTATTGCGTATTGTTTATACAGGTGTAAGCACTCCACTTACACCACATATTGCACAACAAAGTGTTGTAATATCAATTAATAATAAAAATTATGTTTTTGATTCGGGCTCACGCTCAACAGCGAATTTCATTTCTCAGGGAACTTTAGAAGCAGCCTTTATTGAAGCAGTCTTTATAACTCATACTCATTCTGACCATATTGGAAGTTTAGGCGAGCTAGTCTTAGCATCTTGGGGGCGTGGAAGAACAAGTTCAATGCCTGTTTATGGCGCTGGCGAATTAACACAAAATGTTGTGGATGGATTTAATTTGGCTTATAAGCCAGATAGAAATCATCGTGTTAATCATCATGGAGAAGGTTTTTTTGATGCAGAGAATGGATTATTGGTAGCAAAAATATTTGATGCACCCACAAGTGAGACGTCCGTATTTAAAGATAATAATATAGAAGTTTTTGCGTTTAGTGTACCTCATGGACCAATTCACGGAGCAGTAGGTTACCGTATTGTAGCGGGCAACCGCTCTGTTATTATTTCAGGTGATACTGACCTTATGGACGATTACAGTTTTGCTAATGGAGTAGATGTATTGATTCACGAAGCAATCCTAGAGCAGGAAAGTGCTGAAATTAGTCGTGCAGCCTATCGTGTTGGTAATGATCGTATGGGGGTAGTGTTCCATGATATTCAGAATTATCATGCTAATCTAGTAGATTATGATGACCAGCCAGGGTTATTAAGTCGTCTAGAAGGAATTGATATCGGCATGTTAGCCTTAATTCATATTATCCCGGACAAAGATGAACTAATAACTAAAAGAGTATTAAGACGTTTTAAATCAGAGTCTTCTCATGAAGTAACAGTGGTAGAAGATAATATGGTAATGGAATTGCCCTTAAATTCCGATAAGATTTTTATAAAATGAGTATTATAGACAGCCTGAAATGGCGTTATGCCACGAAAAAATTTGATACCGATAAAAAAGTGAGTGATGCTGATATTGCTACACTCAAAGAAGCGGTTCAGTTAACACCGTCTTCATATGGATTTCAGCTATATAAGGTGCTTGTTGTTACCGATCAAAAAACAAAAGATAAGCTCTACAAAGAGTCTTATTATCAATCCCAAATTCGTGATTGCTCCCACCTATTTATATTTTGCAGTTATAAGAATGTAGAATCTAAACATATTGATGAATTTATCGATTTGATGGAGCAAGCAAGGCAAGCAGATGATGAGCGCGGATACATTGATAAAGTGAAGTCTAAAGCAAAGATTATGCTGTATGGAACCATTGCAAAGGCAGATATCGGCCGACGCGATAAAGCAGAAGCGCTTCATTGGATGCAAAAACAGTGTTATTTAGCTGTATCACAACTCATGGTAGCTTGTGCAGATATGCGCATTGACTCCTGTCCTTTTGAAGGATTTAGTACGGAGGCATATGATAAAATTTTAGACTTAGGCGACAAAAATCTAACCTCAACGGTATTATTGCCGGTTGGGTATCGTACTGAAGATGACCGTCACCAATATCGTACCAAAGTTCGTAAACCTATAGATAGACTTTTCGAGGAGAAAAAATGAGTACAAAAGTAGCAGCTATTGCAATAGTAATTTCACTTATAATTTCGACACTATTAATCAATGCAGGTAGTCAAGGAAGTATCATGGTGAACGGATGGCCTTTATTTGCTATTTGTGCTCCAATAGGCTTCTTATTGCATTGGACATTTTTTATTCCATCTTACATACTCAAAACAGATCATTACTTTGATTTAATTGGTTCAACATCTTATGTGGCTACAGCTATAACTGCAGCAATGCTTAGTCCATCACTTGATATGAGAGGTTTAATTATTTGCAGTATGGTTATTATTTGGGCTACTCGTTTAGGATTATTCTTATTCACTCGAATTAAAAAAGATGGAAAAGATGTGCGATTAGATGTGATTAAAACAAAATTTATTCGTTTTTTAAATCTATGGACTCTAGGTGGTCTTTGGGTCTTAGTAACGATGGGCGCAGGTCTTGCTGCTATCACGTCAAAAACCTCATTAGATATCGGTGTAATAGGCTATATAGGCATTGGATTATGGATATTCGGTTTTATTGTTGAAGTCATGGCTGATAGTCAAAAAAGACAGTTTAGAAAAGATCCAGGCAATAAAGGTCGCTTTATTACAACTGGGGTATGGGCATGGTCTCAACACCCAAATTATTTTGGTGAAATTACTTTATGGATTGGTGTTGCCTTGCTAGCTTTTCCAGTACTATCTGGATGGCAGTTAGCTACGTTAATATCGCCTGTATTTGTTTATTTATTACTTACGAAGGTAAGTGGAATAAACTTATTAGATGATATAGCAAAAGAAAGATGGGGGACTGATGCTGAATATTTAGCATATACAGAACGCACTTCAAAACTTATCTTACTACCACCAAAAAAGTAGCTATTATTTAATATAGTCTGAAGCCCAATCGTTCAGCATATCAAATACCGGAACAAGCGTTTTGCCTTTCTTGGTCAGCGAGTATTCAACTCTAGGCGGTATTTCAGCAAAAATCTTTCTAGAAATAATACCATTCTTCTCAAGATCTCTTAAATCTCTTGTTAGCATATTCTTACTAATACCATCTATCCCTCTATGTAAAATACCAAATCGATTAATATTTTGCGCAATTCTCATAATAATAATTGGTCTCCATTTACCACCAATCATCTTCATAGAGTAGGTGATAGGGCATGAGTCAACAGTGCATCCACATATATCTTCAAAACATTGTGTTTCTTTCATGATAGTCCTCTTTATGTTACTATATTAAAAAATAGTGCCTACTTGTGGAATTTAATATTAGGTGATAAACTTTCATATCATTTTTTTGAAAGGAAAAATAAATATGAAAAATAAACCATATGCTGTAAAGTTAGAAAAAGGCAAAACCTACGCCTGGTGCCAATGTGCAGGCTCTAAAAATCAACCATTTTGTGACGGTAGTCATGAAAAGATAAATGAAAAAGAAAATAATCTTATTGAATCCTTGGTTGATGTCAATATGATTACTAGTAAAGGTGAAGGTCAAAGGTTAATTGCTAAAGATGAGAAGCCGATGATTATAAAAGCAGAAAAGGATGCAGAGGTTAATTTGTGTGGATGTAAACAATCCGACAATGCTCCTTATTGCAACGAAAGACATTTAAGTATATAAAAGAAAGGAAATACAATGAGTAATAAAAATGAACCAAATGTAGTAGCACTTAAAAAAGACAATAATTATGCATGGTGTGCATGTTCAGAGTCTAGCAATCAACCATTTTGCGATGGAAGTCATACAAAGACAGATATGCAGCCTATAGTATTTAAAGCGGAAGATAGTAAAGAAGCATACTTATGTGGTTGCAAAGAATCTAAAAATGCACCATATTGTGATGGATCGCATTTAAGTATATAAGGAAAAAGTTATGAATAGATTATTAGATACAGATTTAACCCATTACAGGGCAGGAGTGATGTTTTTCATGCGTATCCTTCTTGCGTTTATTTTTATTAAAGCTGGGATGGGAAAGTGGCCAATTGTTGACGGTGAAGGCATATCAAGAGCTTTACCATTATTCTTGGTTTACTTGGTTGTGCTTTTTGAGTTTGTTGGTGGTTTATTTATGTTATTAGGCATGAAATACGACATCTTAACGAAGCTTGGGGCAGCGATGATTGCAATTGTTATGGTGGGTGCAGCTTATATGCATTATGCTGTTTGGGGAGATCCATTCGGTTCCAAGAATGTAATGTATCCTATTGCCTTATTATTAATTTCTTTAATTTTCGTTACAGATGAATAAAGTAAAATCCCTAATTCTGGCTATACTAGTTTCCTTTGGTGTCTTTTTTGCGACCTTTTTTTATTATCAAGTAAAAGAGCGAGATATTACAGAAGCCATCGTTATTAAAAATAGTAATCCAACCTTTACCAAAGATACAATTACTAGAGCAGATTTTAACGATGCAGGCGTAACTATTTTTACCGCTACGTGGTGCGGATACTGCAAAGGAGCTAAGATGCTTCTAAATCAAGAAAATATTAGCTACACCGAAGTAGATGTTGATGAATATAGTATTTCAAAACTAAAGCTCAAGGAAGTGGGGATTGAAGACTTTTTTGTGCCACAAATCTTTGTAGATGGCGTTCCTATTGGTGGCTTTTCAGATTTGAAAAAAATATTTGGAAGTAGTATGCCCGTTCCAGAAGTTTAAATATATTTCAACCTCATATGTCATTGAAATATAATATCAGTCCTAAATACTCTTTTCTTAAAGAAAAAATTCTTGACGTCAAAAAGAATTTTCGTTCAACAGGAGAATCGATTAAATCAGGGCGTAATCATTTAAAGATTATCGAATTAGATGATAAAAAATTTGTGGTTAAATCCTTTAAAAAACCAACTGCTCTTAAGAGCTATACCTATGGTAATATTTTTCCATCCAAAGCAAAGCGCTCATTTGATTATGCCAACATCCTGCTTTCAAAAGGAATTCATACACCAGAACCTGTAGCGTATATAGAGCACTATACAGGATTACAATTTCAAGAAAGCTTCTATATCTCTGAATACTATTCATCTGATTATGATTTAAGCGTCTTATTTACAGAAAGAGGTGATAATAAGACTCCATTTAAAGACAGTGAAACCCTTTGGACGGCTTTTATGAAGTTTACCTTAGAATTGCATCATCAGGGGATAGATCACTTGGATTATACCCGTAGAAATGTCTTAATTACACAACAGGGTAATGAGTATAGTTTTTCGATTGTTGATTTAAATAGAATTGATTTTAAATCGCTTTCTTTACGCGACAGAATGAAATCTTTATCTCGAATAACTTCCGATAGCGATCTTGTCAAGATGATAGCTAAATACTATAGCGCCGAATCTGATTATGATTATGATAAATGCTTATACTTATTACAGTATTTTGTGCGAGAGCATCAAAGGTATTGGGATACAAAAAGACAATTAAAACGTATGTTTAAATAAAAAAGGCGCTTTCGACCAAGCGCCTTTCTTGTTTGAAGGTAACACTGAGAAAATCTTACTGCTTAATCATTACTCATAATTTTTGAATCATCATATGTTCCATTCTTCTTGGCTGCTGCAATGGCGTCAGGGAAGAGATGTTCATAAGATACTTTCACTTCTTCGTTATCACGATACGTGACAATTTCTTCAACGTCCGCTAAGGACTCTTTTTGTTCTAGTTCTAGATTACCTTCGTTATTATTGACAATAACGACTTCTCCTACAACTGTCTTAATTTCATAAAAATAATCGGTAGTATATCGTTCCCCATACCATTCAAAGGTTTGGCCAGGGCCTAACTGTGTTCGTGCATTAGCAAATGCTTCCCTGAAACTGATATCTCCATTCTTAGCTAACATATTTTTATTATCCCATTCATCTACAATCATATCAGATTCGTCTTCAAATGCAATAACTGACACTTCTAGTGGTTGGGGGGTACTAACG
>Ga0209308_10000033_pt1 | contig 132923 bp, 124 predicted proteins | sample COGITO_mtgs_1204_3_FD_184806 | JGI IMG/M metagenome (GOLD analysis project Ga0209308, IMG submission 184806) | Pelagic marine microbial communities from North Sea - COGITO_mtgs_120405 (SPAdes) (version 2) | ecosystem: Environmental > Aquatic > Marine > Epipelagic ... | reverse complement strand
TAGCCAAAAAAGCCCCAGCCAAGAAGGTCGCGAAGAAAAAAACACCGGCTAAGAAGAGCGTAGCCAAAAAAGCCCCAGCCAAGAAGGTTGCGAAGAAAAAAACGCCGGCTAAGAAGAGCGTAGCCAAAAAAGCCCCAGCCAAGAAGGTTGCGAAGAAAAAAACGCCGGCTAAGAAGAGCGTAGCCAAAAAAGCCCCAGCCAAGAAGGTTGCGAAGAAAGCGCAGGCTAAGAAAGTTGCAGCAAAAAAGACTTCTGCTAGTAAAACAGCTCAAAAGAAGGTAGTCACAGCAGAAGAGATTAAGCGGGAGATCGAAAAAGCTGTGCCTAAAAAGCGCAAACTCTCCGCGAAAGCACAGGAGAAGCTAAATGAGCGTATCCGCAACTTGATCCGACTTTCAAAAGAGCAGAGCTTTCTTACCTTTAAAGACATCAACGAAGCCTTGCCCGATAGCGTCAGCAATCCGGACGAAATCGAAAACATCATTTCCATCCTTCAAAATCTCGAAGTCGAAATCCTAGACGACACCGAAGTCGAAGCATTCAAGGCCCGACAAGAAGAGACCGAAGAGAAAGAAGTCCGCACCTCTCAAAACGACATCCTCGACGATCCTGTTCGGATGTATCTCAAGCAAATGGGCCAAGTACCATTGCTGACCCGAGAAGAAGAAGTCGCCATCTCCAAGCGTATTGAGAAGGCCGAACTGCGCGCACAAGATGCCCTCTTCTCCACAGCACTGACGCTGGAGTTCCAAAACAACATCGTCCAGAAGCTACTTAATCGCGAAGAACGCTTTGATCGCGTCGTGCTCGACAAAAAGATTGAGAGTCGCGAAATCTATTTTAACAGCCTACCCAAGCTGCTCGAACAAGCACACAAACTCGGCGAGCGGATCTACGCTGCTTGGGATAGCCAGCTCACCGCAACCAAGTCCGGCAATAGCTCGAACGAGAAGCGCTCCCGCACTCGTATGAAAAAATACGAAACCGAGCTGCGTCTCGTGCTACGTAAATACTGCCTCAAGCTCAAGGTCTTTGAAGATTTCCTGAGTAATCTGACTCCAGTTTATCGCGAAATTTCCGACCTCTACGACGATCTAGAATCTGCCGGCAAGGTTGCCACTCGCCGGAAGAAGAAAGTCGACATCAAAGCCACCAAAAAGCGTCTTAGTGCGCTGACACTTGAGTTTAAGATGGATGCGCGCGAGTTCATGGAGATTATCCGTGAAGTGCGCGTTGGTATGCGTCAAGCGCACAAAGCCAAGACTGAGATGGTCGAAGCTAACCTCCGCCTCGTCATCTCGATCGCTAAGAAATACACCAATCGTGGCCTCTCCTTCCTCGACTTGATTCAAGAAGGCAACATGGGCCTAATGAAAGCAGTTGAGAAATTTGAATACCGCCGTGGCTACAAATTCTCGACTTATGCAACATGGTGGATTCGCCAAGCGATCACCCGCTCCATCGCCGATCAAGCCCGCACCATCCGAATTCCGGTGCACATGATCGAGACGCTAAATAAAGTCATGCAAGTGCAGAAGCAACTTCTCCAAGAGCTCGGCCACGAGCCCACCGCCGAGGAAGTCGCCGACGAAATGAACCTTCCGATCGAGCGTGTTCAGTCTATTATGAAGATGGCGCAACAGCCGATCTCTCTGCAAAGCCCAGTGGGTGACTCCGACGACACCAACTTCGGTGACTTCATCGAAGATAAAGGAGCCGAGAATCCTTACGACATGACAGCGTATAGCTTATTGCGCGAAAAGATCACCGACGTCCTGGACAGCTTGACCGAGCGAGAGCGCAAGGTACTCTCACTACGCTTCGGACTTGCCGATGGCTACTCACGAACACTCGAAGAGGTAGGCCGCCAGTTTAAGGTGACTCGTGAGCGTATTCGTCAGATCGAAGCCAAAGCGCTTCGTAAGATGCGTCACCCGACCCGCATTCGCCAACTGCATGGTTTCTTCGAAGGCGACATCAATCTCGAAAAACCAGGCATGGACAGTCTCAAACGCGAGAACGCTACAAAATAAACAATCTACCAAACTAGCTCCACTTCCATTTAAGCCAATTATGCGTTTACATTCTCTACTTCTCGCCACCTTCATTTGTGCGCTTGCCTTGATCTTTATAGGATGTGGCGCCTCAAATGGCGTTCGCATCACCGAAGGTCAAAGACGCGAAACCGCGCCCATGATCACTGACAAAGAACCGATGATCGTGCACATCGATCTATTTGAACGTATCGCCACCATCCGCAATGGTATGGATCTGGGCAATGAATTTCTCATTACTTCCAACTATGCAGGCGTGGAAACTGCGGCACTTAAGACACGCCCCAGCAGTATAAGCGAAACACTGTTAACAGCCGATATCCTAGAAGGAGACCCAAAAATCAACAATGTAGTCAAAACCGCAGACAGCGCTCGAACTATGGAGCTCGCAGAAATCTATCGCAATCTCGACCAAGAAAACTAATAAATAGTAAATCCATTTAACCCATGAACATTCAACTCTTAGCATTTATCCAGAATCTCCGTGCACCGGAGCTGATTCTAATTTTCTTAGTCGTCCTGCTTCTCTTTGGAGCAAAACGTCTACCTGAACTCTTCAAGTCTTTCGGTAAATCGATTAAAGAATTCAAAAAAGCGACGTCTGACATCGAAAATGATGTTCGCAATGCTATGGACGCCGAAGATGAACCAACGCACAGTCCACGCGCAGAAAGCAAACAAGTCGAAGCCAGCACCCCTGTAGTCGAAGCTCCAGAGAGCGGCGACGTCGAAAGTAAAAAAGAAGACGCATAACACGAATACACTTTAGTAATTAAAAAACGCATCATTATTGGTGCGTTTTTACCTTTAGATCTACGCTTACGAATCTGCCCCTTTTCGCTAATATGCTACGTCTTCTCATTTACCTGCGCCTACTTCCTTTTCTGCCGCTACTAGTCAGTACCGCTCATGCCAGCGAGGAGAATCTGGACTACAGGATCAATAACGCCGTCGCTCCTTGGACTGATAAGATTTTTGAAATTATCTTTTTCAAGCCATTCACCATCGCGGGACAAGAGATCCCGTTCATACTCATTTGGCTCGCAGGTTCTGCGATTTTCCTGACGGTATACTTTAAATTTATCAATATTAGGTTTTTAGGATTAGCCCTACGCACAGTTCGCGGCAAATACTCAAAACCGTCCGACCCAGGTGAAATTACTCATTTCCAGGCACTCACAGCAGCGCTTTCGGCCACCGTCGGCCTAGGTAACATCGCTGGCGTTGCGATTGCCATTTCTAAAGGAGGACCAGGGGCAGCTTTCTGGATGGTGGTGCTTGGCTTAGTAGGCATGACAACCAAATTTGCCGAGTGCACATTAGGTGTGCGCTATCGTGACATTGATGCAAATGGCATTGTGAGCGGCGGTGCGATGAAATATCTAAAAAAGGGCTTAGCCGAACGCGGCAAAGCGATGGGAATCGTAGGCTCGGTACTCGCGGTCATATTTGCGATCTTATGTGTCGGTGCGTCCCTGGGCGGCGGCAATATGTTTCAGATCAATCAAGTATGCGCACAATTTATTGAGATCAGCGGCGGCAGTGAGAGTATATTAGCCGAGCACCACTGGGTCTTTGGAGTAGTCATTGCCCTCTTAGTAGGCGCTGTGATTATTGGCGGCATTACTCGTATTGCAAGTGTCACAGCCAAACTCGTACCCTTAATGTGTATAATCTACATTTTTGGTGCGCTGACCATTTTATTCACCCACTTTGCCGAGATCCCTCAAGCGATTACATTGATAGTGACTCAAGCCTTCACTCCAGATGCCTATGTGGGAGGCCTGATTGGAGCCATGTTGGTAGGTATTCAGCGCGGCACTTTTTCGAATGAAGCCGGCATCGGCTCCGCCCCGATTGCACACGCGGCAGTCAAGACAAGCAAACCCGCGAGTGAAGGGATCGTCGCACTCCTTGAACCGTTCATCGATACCGTCGTGGTTTGTTCGCTAACCGCACTAGTGATTGTCATCACCGGTAATTACGGCGAAGCGCTGGGTAGTACCGGCGATGGTATTGCAATCACCTCCCAATCCTTTGCATCCGTCATTTCATGGTTCCCCTTTGTATTGTTTGTCGCAGTCACACTATTCGCGTTTTCGACGATGATCTCGTGGTCTTATTACGGGCAACAAGCATGGACGAGCCTCCTCGGGAGCAGTAAGATAACGAAGGTTTCTTACCAACTTCTGTTTTGTCTCTGTATCGTGCTCGGAGCGTCGATGTCGCTCGGAGCCGTCACAGACTTCTCAGACGGCATGCTTCTGGGCATGTGCTTCCCGAATCTAATCGGAGTCTATCTACTTCTCCCTGTAATTAAGGAAGAGTTGCTCTCTTTCCGTAAGCACGCCGCCGAAATTGACAACGCTACTCGACCTTCAAAATAAGCCCCTTTAAGATATTTCCTTTGGGGAAATTAAGTAGCGTCGGAAAGTCAAACGGTTGCCGGTTTCGTGCGAAAGTTCTCTCTTAGCGCCCGACTTCAGTAGCGGCAGTCGACACACCAGACGCTCGAATGCTTCGATTTTTATCGACTCTGACCGGGAATAAGTCGCCGCACTGCCATCAATCAGCATACAATCTGTCTGATTCAAATCGTTTAATCGAACCCAAGGATGCCCAAACGCTACCACCTGTACTGCGCTATAAACGGAGTACGTTTCTCTTAGATATATTCATCAATATCAAAAACTAGCGTGCTTCTCGAAATAGCCAGGCTCCAGCTCCAAACATTACCAAATTCGGCAACCAAGCGGCCAACAGTGCCGGTATGATTTGCCGATCCCCCAAGATCGTAGCAATACTAATCAAAACATAAAAGATCAGGAAATAGCCCATGCACTTAGAAACCCCTATCATTGGATTGGTCCGCACGCCAGAGACAGCAAACGGCACCGCTAATCCAACGACGACCAAGCAACTAAAGGGCGCGGCTAACAGCGAAAAATAACGCACCAAATACGCGTGCACGACAGGATTTTCTTCAGGCGGCACGGTCTCGATAATACGGCGCAATTCAAATAACGACAGCCCCTTCGGATCTTTATGCAACGCCAGCATTAAACTTGGATCTTCGTGGAAATCCTTAAAGCTCTTTTGCTTGAAAGGAATGGTTCGCATCGGATCACCGGTCTCGGGATCAAGCATGAGCTCGCGTCCATTGAGAAAAACCCAATACCCCTGCGTATCATCGAAATACGCCTCACTGGCCGAGATCCGGTTTAACTCCTGCCCCCCCTCGTCTCTTGTGTGCACATTCACGCCGAGACCAAGCCAAGCGCGCTCACTGAAACGATTCATGAACCACAGACGTCCATCCTTACGATTATCAAATCCTAAATTATAGACTAAACCCTGCTGCTTAATCGCAGTAACATCTTGCTCCACTGCCGCATATTCTAGGTTGTCAAAAAATGTGCGAGCCCGCTCTACCGCGTATGGCACGACTGACGCGGTTAGATAAAACAGCAATCCTGAGAGCATAAATCCCGCCAACCATAGCGAACGACTGATACGAAACAGTCCTACTCCAGAAGCACGCAACGCGGTAATCTCATTATTACGATGCAAGGTGCCGAGCGAAAACAACAACGAGACCAAGAACGCAATCGGCAAGATCGAAGGTAAATAGGTCGGCAGTGCTAGCATGTAATAAAACACCACCTCACCAAAACTCGCGCCCATCTCTAAGAGATCAGGCAGGCTGTCATACATATTTTGTAGGATTAAGATGCCGACAATCACACTGAGTGTCAGTGCAAAGCCCGCAGCCCATTCCTTTAAAACATATCGATCAATCAAAGACATCCTCTATGTTCTACGACAGATTGCCCCGTAAAGTCACTCCGTTTGACGATATATTTTCCAACAACCCTGTCACCATGCGATAAAACCTACAAAGAGACTTAATTCACACACTAAACTCGACAGCAAAGGCTTCGCATGCTTCGCGAAACGCAGTTTGGATTGGCGCCGCACATTGAGACAAATCTGTCAGCTTGCCGAGATCGATCGCTTTTTCGATCTCGCGATAAAAACCTGATAAACGTGCAAGACCAATATTGCCGGCACTGCCTGCGACAAAATGTACTATCTTTCGTAGCGCTTGTATATCATTCGCCGCACAGACGACATCTAACTTTTTGAACTTATCTGAACTTTCGCTTTTGAAGAGCTCAAACAATTCCTGCACCAAGGTAGCTGAATCGTCATCGCCAGCGTCAATCATCAGCAACATATCAATTTGCTCACGATCCATCACTGGAATAGACTGATCATAATTAACACCGGATATATAAAATTGCTGGGACATAATTAGATGGGCGCCTCAAGATTTCATCGAAGCAGAGAGAAATGCTTCGATTTGAGGTACAACAGTGTCGAGAGAATGCTGCACTTGCAATCTTTCCATACATTTCTTTGCCATGGCGAAACCGCCATCTTCAATATCCATCATTCGCACCATTGCATCTGCCAATGCCTCGGCATCGCCAGCGTCATAGAGCAGTGCGGTCTCACCATCTTTGACGATTTCCTCGATGCCGCCATCTCGTGCCAGAATACTCGGCAATCCAGAGAGCATTGCTTCTAGTGGAGTAATTGGAAACGGATCATTGCAGCAACTGGTAAAAAGTAAGGCATCGTATTCGGAATATTTCGAAACTAGCTCTCCTGGTCGAATCATCAACATCCGTACCGAATCACTTAAACCCGCACTATCAATCAAGTTGCGCATTGCTTTACGCTCGGTGGGCATTCCCAGCCCAAAAAAATCGAGTGAGACGTCAATACCGCGGGCCTTCAATATTCCGACTGCTTTCAGCGCGATACCCGGAGCCTTGGCCGCATTGAGTCGCCCTGCCCACATAAACCTTCGAACTGGATGATAGGAGATTTTGGACAACAAGTCACCCGTATTCAAAGCAGGATATATCACTGGCAGTGTGGCTGCTTTTGCCACACCAGCAGCCACTAAGTCAGCACGCAGGTTCTCACTACATACATATCCATTCGATATATCCAGATCCGTGACCGTACCTATCGGAAAGTACCGTAAACGCCGTCGCGCTAAACCGCTTAATTTCAAACAGAACTGATAGCATTTCGAACTTAAGCTTTGGTTGCGTTGCCACCAAGTAAACCACCGGTCTAGCTCAAAAAGATGCGGACTTAACCAATGGCTGTGCAGATCATAAACGATTGGTGTGGCTTGATTCTGAAGGTTAAACAAGAGCGATTTTGACACCCCTTGCATATTCCAAACATAGACGACATCAGGCCGAAAATGATCCAACCGGTTATACAACATTCGCGCCTGCTTCAGCTCATGCTCATAAGTGGCCGCATACGAGACGTCTAAGCTGCATTCAATGCCTTCAAAATCATGCAACTGCAACTTGCGGTACACTCCCTTTTGCCCAGGAAATCCCATCGTTGGCACCCGGTAGTTGGAAGTCAATACCTGCAGCTGATGGCCACGTTTCGACAAGGCATCCACCACCTGTCGGCAACGGTCGTCCTGCCCATTCGCACCTAGCGGTGGATATAATGCTGTTAAAATTAGAATCTTCACGGAAAGGAAATTTATAATAAACGCGGGAAGGCTGAAATCACCACTAGCCATCAGCTCATTGTTTTTAAGCGTTAGACTGATATCAAATCTGCAACGTCACTCCAGCAAAAAGTCGAAATAAACCCACACTACAATAAAATTCATACACATACTAATTTCCATACGTACAAGACCATTAGCCAGAGACGTAAATCGCCGCTCTTTTTTACCTCAAAATTAGATATTATCCAGAAACGACATTCACAGGATGCCCCGCAATGAATTGCCGTAAGTTATCCACCGATGTGGCTAACAAACGGCGACGTGCCGGCTCACTCGCCCAGGCAATGTGCGGCGTAATCAAACAATTTGGTGCACCCAACAACGGGCAGTCGGCAGCCATTGGCTCTTTACGCACAACATCGACCGCAGCACCCCCAAGAGTACCGCTTCGTAAAGCCGCCCCCAGCGAATCTTCGCAAATGAGTCCTCCCCGTGCGGTATTGACCAATAATGCCCCTCGCTTCATCGTCGCCAGCAAGGCTGCATTGACAAAACCACTGGTCTCCGATGTTTCGGGGCAATGTAAACTCACTAGATCCGCTCGCGCAAAGATCATTTCGTTCGAGGCCCATTCAAAATCATCATAGTCTGGCGTATTACGTTCAGTGCGTGCCGAAGCGAGTACCTTAGCTCCCATCGTATTCAGCGCTGAGGCTACACGGCGCCCGATCGTGCCGAAACCAACGATTCCAACAGTCATCGCTGCTAGCTCGCGCGGCGCCTGCTGCCAATACGAGAACAGTTCACTGCGCACCCAATCGCCCGCATGCACTGATCCGCTGTGCTGCCCGACTTGATTGCACAACTCTAGGATTAGAGCCACCGTATGCTGCGCAGTCGTTGCTGACCCATAGGTTGGTACATTACAGACCGTTTGCCCAAATCGAGTCGCGGCCACTACATCGACCACATTATATCCCGTGGCCAGCACGCCAATAAACTTCAAGTTCGGTGCCGCCTCCAACACATCAGCCGAAAGTGGCACTTTGTTGGTAAAGACAACTTCGGCCTCACCGATACATTGCGTAATCGCCACCGCATTTGTAGCAGTCGACGCATACAGCTGCACATCCCCTAGGTCGCGAAGTGCTGCCCATGCAGAGTCATCAAAATCTAAAGTTCCAGCATCCAGCACTATAATTTGCATGCACTTAAGACAATAAAACGCACGTTTAGATGCAATGCTCTTTGCTGAGAAAATAATGCGCTAGAGGACAAGCTATCGCTTTCCAATAGTTTCGACCCGAAAATCCTCTAAGCGCTTAACCACAGCGACTGGATCATTTACCTTTAATACTTCCTCAACCAGCGCACGTGCGTCAGTGATGTTTACGTTACGAATAAAATACTTCAACTCTGGCAGCATCGACGACGTCAGGCTCAGCGAAGTCGCACCCATTCCGAGCAGCAACCCTGCATAAATAGGATCACCAGCGATTTCCCCGCACACACTCACGGGTTTACCCAAACGATTGGCCTCGTCTATAATCACCTTCAAAGTGCGCAGCACCGCTGGGTGCGCGGGCTCATATAGGTGCGCGACACGATCGTTTAGACGATCCACCGCCATTAGGTATTGGATCAAATCATTCGTGCCGATACTAAAGAAATCTGCTTCCGCCGCCAATAAATCAATAATCGCAGCCGCACTAGGGATCTCGACCATCGCCCCGACTTCGATCTCTTCATTAAATGCCATATTTTCAGCACGAAGATCGACTTTCACTTCCTCTAAGATTTGATTCGCACGTCGCAACTCAGCTACACCACTGATCATCGGATACATAATCTTAACGTTTCCCTTGGCACTCGCTCGAAGAATCGCTCGCAACTGAGTCTTAAAAATATCCTGATTCCCAAGGCAAAAACGAATCGCTCGAAAACCCATAAAAGAGTTATCCTCCTGCGTGCTACCATCCCCCAAAGTCTTATCGCCACCGATATCCAAGGTGCGAATAATCACGGGTTCATCGCCGGCAGCAGCTACAACTGCCGCATATTCATCATACTGTACAGATTCCGGCGGGTAGCCATGATGCCGAAGGAATATCCCTTCGGTGCGGAATAGGCCGACCCCGTTTGAACGCATCGCAATGACCTGCTCCATCTCATGGGCCCCCTCGATGTTAGACATCAGCCCAATCGGCGACCCATCCTTGGTCTCGCTCGGCTCAGAAATGACCGAAATATAAATCTCATCCAGCTTGCGACGTTCGCTGGCGAGCTTGCCATACTTAAACAGGCGTTCCTCGGACGGGTTGATCACGACAATGCCATCATATCCATCGACCAGAATCTGATCGCCACTCTGAATCGTCTTTGTCGCATTGTGTAGCCCGACCACCGCTGGAATCCGCATCGAACGTGCCATAATCACCGAGTGACTGGTTTGACCGCCAGCATCGGTGATAAAACCAAGCAACTTACTACGATCCATGTCCGCAGTATCAGACGGCGTAATATCTTCTGAGACAATAATACTATGCGCCGCCAATTCCCCGAGATTGGACTTATTCATGCCAATTAAGTTCTGCAATAAACGCCGTGACACATCTTGAATATCAGTCACACGTTCCTTCAAATATTCATCTTCCATCGAGCTGAAAAACGAAATATAACGCTGCGCGATTTGATGATAGCAGCTCTCGACATTTTTATTCGTCGACCGCAGCTCCGAATTGACCTCGTCCAGCAGGGCGCTATCCTCCAACACCATCAAATGCGCATCAAAAATTCGCGCCTCTCCTTCGCCTAACGAAGCAGCGACTTTGTGCCGCACAGCCGTAATCTCTTCACGCGTCTGCAAGATCGCTTGATCAAAACGCTCGATCTCAGAATCGATGGCTTCTGGTGGCAGATCGTAGCTCGGCACGTCTAATTCCTTTTGAAGATACAAAAGCGCAGTTCCGTGCGCAACTCCAGGAGACGCAGCAATGCCCTCAAGGATAATTTCTTCTTTGGAATTTTGTTCGGACACTAGTGTTATCGATGATCGCGTTAAGGAGAAATAGAAGTGCTGACGCTTACAGCTTCAACTCAACAAATTGAAGTTTCAACCCAAAACACCTCATCGCCCCATGCCTCGCGAACAATACCTTCAATTTGACCAACATCAGGACCGTTTTTTTCCAATAAAGCGAAGCAACAACTGCCACTGCCGCTCATCAAACACTCCACGCCAGCTGCCCGCAGTTGCGCTAACAAAGTCGAAATCGCCAAATATTTACTGCCGACTGGGTCCTCGAATGAATTAAACAATAATTCGCCCAAAGTGCCACTTTCGATAAAACGCTCGATTCGAGCCACGGCCTCTGCTTCTGGCTCATAACAGTCAGGGACACGTACTGATAAAAGGTTATAGGCACTCGCCGTCTCCACACCAAAGTCAGGACCAAACAACACCAATCGCGTGCCGTTTAATCGCTCAGCAACTTCAGCCGCCAACGGCTCGATCACCTCCCCACGTCCGCGCATCCACGCAGCCTGCCCTTCAATAAAAAACGGACAGTCAGAGCCCAACTGCGCCGCGAGTTCGCACAATACTTGGTTGCTAAACGGCTCACCCGAAAGTTGATTCATCCCACACAGCGCTACCGCCGCATTGCCGCTGCCGCCGCCGAGTCCAGCACCCATCGGGATGCGCTTGTCCAAATCAAACTCAAAATGCTCCGCTCGCCCCAAACGAGCACGAAACACCGCAGCCGCCTTCAACACCAGATTTTCTAGTCCCAACGGTACCATCGGATCGGAGCAACGCAGTACATCCGCCGAACCACCCCTCCGAATCGTCAACGTGTCACCAAATTTCAAGGCCACCACCAGCGATGTAAGCTCATGAAAGCCATCCGTACGCTGACCATGCACAGACAGCATCAGATTCACCTTTGCCGGCGATGACAGAGTCAATTTACCGGGAGAACGGTTTGTTTGGTTTAGCATGCCTAATTAATGAAGCTTCTTTTGTTCGCCGCCGAGGAAAAATCGTGCTTTTACAAATTGCCTCAAGCAAATCTCCTTATCAGTCTTTTTTAATGCCTGATCAAAATCCTTGTAAACTCATACTCGCCCTCGACCTCGAAACTCGGGAAGAAGCCTTTGCTATGCTCGACCGACTCGGCGATTCTCTCGAATGGGTCAAAGTCGGCCTCCAGCTATTTACTGCCTACGGGCCCGACTTCGTCCGCGAAATCGCCGACCGTGGCTATAAAGTATTCCTCGACCTCAAACTTTACGATATCCCAAATACTGTAGCTAAAGCCGTGCAGAGTATTTCCAGCCTCCCCGTCGAACTGCTTACGCTACACGCCTCCGGGGGTGGCGAAATGCTCGAATGGGCTAACAAAGCCCGCGCCGATTACTCACCCAACCTTAACCTGCTCGCCGTCACTGTCCTCACTTCCATGGATGAGGCTCAGCTACGCAGTCTAAACGTGCACGCCAGCACCGAGGCGCAGGTTAAACACTTAGCCGACCTCAGTCTCAAAGCTGGCATCCAGGGGCTCGTCTGCTCCTCACTTGAACTCGCCCCCCTTCGCGCACGTTTCGGCTACGAACCAATCATCGTCACCCCTGGAATCCGCCCCAAGGGCAGCTTAGCCGACGAACAAAAACGCATCATGACACCGCACGCCGCTGCCGCTGCCGGTTCCAGCTACATCGTCGTCGGCCGCCCGATCCTCAACGCCGACGATCCCGCCGTTGCCGCTGCTACCATCCGCGCAGAGCTGAGCAAAGTGGCGTCCTAATTCAAACCTCATCAAAATCTAACTTTCTAGCCACTTCGTACTATTCACAAGCCCACCGCACCATTCTCCGCTCTAAATTCCTCCGCCAGCGCAATCATCCTGGCGGCTGGCAGTGGCTCGCGTATGCAAAGCACGGTTGCGGATAAAACACTCGCGCCACTCAACGGTCTTCCCGTGCTCTGCCACAGTATCCAAGCCTTCTTGGCCAGCGGCTGCATCGACCGATTTACCATCGTCTACCGCGACACCGCACACAAAAAAGAGCTAGAGGCCGCCCTGAACCAAATCGATCTCCAAGGGATACCTTTCGACTGGGTAATCGGTGGCGACCATCGCCAAAGCTCGGTCTACAATGCACTGCGCATTCAAGTAAAGACTTGCACCCACGTCTTCATCCACGACAGTGCGCGACCTCTCGTATCCGCCAAATCAATACAAGCACTCCACACCGCAGTGCTGCGAGATCGAGCCGCAGTGCTCGCTCACCCCGTGACCGACACAATCAAACGCATCCCAAACGCAGAGCAACTCACACAAACCACGCTCGAAGATCTCGACCGCTCTCACATTTGGGCAATGGAGACACCGCAAGCCTTCGCCCTACCAGATATCCTCAAAGCTTACCAGCACGTGCATAATTCTGGCCTACGCGTCACCGACGACAGCGCCGCCGCGGCCACAATCGGTTTAAACATCACTTTAGTGCCCAACAACGCAGCTAACTTAAAAATCACTACCCCAGCAGATTTAAGTTACGCCACTTGGCTGCTTCAGCAGTAGTCAATCTCCGAGACGCATGATTGGATTGATCGAAAATGCAGGAGGCAGCCCCATAAAGCCGGGCTACCTAGTCACGCTTATTGACTCCATTTTTAAAGAAGGCGGCACCTTGCAAACCGTTCTGCAACTCGACTACCGTCCACAACAAGCAGCCATGGCGCTCGGCACTGCACAGTCACTGGAAACCAATAAACCACTACTATTCGAAGCAGGCACCGGCGTTGGCAAAAGTCTCGCTTATCTGATTCCTGGCCTTATCCACTCAATCGATAGCGAGCGCCCGCTGATTGTTTCGAGCCATACCATCACACTTCAGGAGCAAATTCGCAGCAAAGACCTCAAGATTTGCCGTCAACTGTTCAACGCAGTCCCCGAGCTAAAGCGCTACGCCAATTTCAAAACCGCACTCATGGTCGGTAAAGGCAACTACTGTTGTACCACCCGCTTGACCAACGCGATTAAAGACGCGCAATCTTCCAAGCAGACCGAATTACTCGCAGACGAAGGCAAGGCCGAACTCATTCGACTCGCCAAATGGTCGGCCACCAGCAAGAACGGCATTGTGCAAGAACTTTCCCCCGCACCACTCCCTGAGGTGTGGGATATAGTCAACGCTGAGAGCTCCACCTGCTCTAAGAAAAACTGCGATCCAGCGACTTGTTTCTATCAACGCGCACGTAAGAAACTCCTCACCTCCAACTGCGTCATCGTCAACCACAGCCTGCTGTTTGCTCTGATCAATGCTGGCATGCCCCCAAACGGTGACGCTCGCGGCATCCTTCTGCCCGACGACTTTGTGGTGCTCGACGAAGCACACCGCATACCCGCGATCGCCACTGATCACTTCGGCATTCATGCCAGTTCATACGCGGTCGATCGCGCGCTCAAACGTATTTATAACCCGCGCACTAATCGCGGTATCCTGCGCAAACACGGACAGAAATGGGACCATGATGCAGTAGAAAACGCCATCGTCGCCGCCGCCGAATTCTTCAGTTACCTCGGCGATACCTTCCTCACTAAGCACTCCATTCTGCGCATTCACGAGGCCGACTTTTGCGATAACATTGTCTCTGGCCCGCTCAAAGAAGTCGCTGAACGCCTTGGTGCGATCATTCAAAAGAGCGATAACGAGCGCGTCCAAGACGAACTCAAAGACCACCGTCGCCGCATCCTCGGTTACCGCGATACCATCAACGGCTTCGTTACACTGGCCGAAGATAACCATGTGCACTGGCTTGAGCGCGGAGGCAAAAAAGGCCAACTCATTACTTTACGCAGCGCCCCACTCGACGTCGCTCCATATTTGCGCGAGGCACTCTTTAGTCGCCAGACAGCAGCCATTCTCACCAGTGCCACACTATCCGACGGCACCAGCATTAATACCTTTCAACAAAAAGTCGGCGGTGAGATCGCCGAAACTCAAGTCGAGTATTCACCATTCAACTACAAAAAGAACTGCAAAATCTACCTCGCTACTGATGCTCCAACTCCAGAACCCGGGCAGGGCCGCCTCGACCTCGACTACCTTGCCAACATGATTTGCTGGCTCAGTCGCAACGTCGCTGGCGGCACTCTCGTGCTCTTCACCAGCCACTTCGACCTGAGACAAGTACACCAACGCACCGAAGCTTTCTTTGATAAAATTGGTCGCCCACTATTTAGCCAAGGTCACGGGATCGACCGCAGCGAACTCACTCATAAATTCGCCCAAGCAGGCAACGGTGTACTATTTGGCACCGACAGCTTCTGGACTGGCATCGATGTGCCTGGCCCCGCCCTCTCCCAGGTGATATTAGCACGCCTTCCGTTTGACAATCCGAGTCACCCAGTCAGCGAAGCCCGCAGCGAATATATTCGCGAACGCGGGGGAAACCCCTTTGCTGAAATGACTGTCCCCGAAGCATTGGTTAAATTCCGCCAAGGCATCGGCCGCTTAATTCGTCGCCACCAAGACTCCGGCAATATCGTCGTGCTCGACTCCCGTATATTAACAAAACCCTACGGTCAGCGCTTTCTCGATGCCCTGCCGGTACAAGACTTTAAACGCTTTAATCGTGACAACCGCGGCCATATTTTCCAGTAACACATTTCGCTAGCAAGAAGAACCGCACTCCACTATACTCATACTTTCATGCAACTTTTATCATACGGAATCACTAATCAAGGCAAAGTGCGCAACGCCAATGAAGACGCATTTCTCATCGACGAAGAACATCAAGTATTCGCCGTTGCGGATGGCCTCGGCGGACTCCCCGGCGGAGCCGAAGCCAGTCAGCGTATTATCAAACTACTCCAGCAGACCTATCGCCAAGTGGACGCCGAAGAAGAATCTGCCGACCTCGGCGAACTGATTCTCGGCATCAATCGAATTCTCACCAAAGAAGGCACTGAGGCACATCCCTTCACTGGCTTAGGCAGCACGCTGACTATCGCTCAACTTATCAACGATCAGTTACTGATTGGTCATGTAGGCGACTCCGCCGCCTATCATCTACGTGGCGATGACCTTAATAAAATCACTATCAATCACACCTTGGAGCAAGAATTTATCAAACGAGCTGGCGAAAGTGCACGCAGCAGATATGTAAGCAGCGATGGCTTACATAAAACCACGATCAACCACGCGATGGAGCAAGAGTTTATCGAACGAGCTGGCGAAAGCGCACGCAACCTGATGCCGGAAGAATATCCGCATACCCTGACACGCTGCGTCGGCCAAAACGAAAACGTCCGCATCGATCAGTTCCGCCTCACCATCGCATCCGGCGACCGCCTCTTACTTTGCACGGACGGGCTCGATAACATCGTCACAAAACAGCAAATCTACGCCGCTCTTCGGGCCGACGCCACACCCGAAGCCATTTGCCAAGAGCTAGTCGAGTATGCAAACGCAGAGGGCGGACCTGACAATATTACCGTCATCGTCGTCTTCATTCAGTAAATTCAACCCGACAAAAGCGGGGATAACGCCCCCGGAAGTCATCCGAGACCGAGATCAAATCAGACCTCAATTCTCTCCATCTCTTGTTCATGAAAAAATCTGAAGTCTTCCGACCTAAAGTCGTAGCCAAGCCCGATAACATGCTATTCCGTTTCAGCCTCGGCCAAGCCCTGTATGATGAAGGTTCTACCGAAGCCGCTATTCCGCACCTACAACGCTGCACCGATTCGCGCGATGACTGGATGCTTCCTCGAATTCTATTAGGAAAAGCCTTACTCCAGCACGGCCAGGCAGACCTCGCCAAGCGAATCTTAGAGCACGCCTTACAACTCGCAGTATCTCAACACCATGACGAACCCGCTGAAGAGCTCCGCAGTATTTTGGAAGATCTGTAACAAACCTTTATCATCGGTCCGCTACGCGGGATTCGCTGATCGTATTGTTTAGCGAGCGCCTCGATCGCCATGCACACGCACCGACTGATTTTAGTTCTCTTGATACTGCCGATACTGGCTTTTTTAAAATTATGTCAGTGGGCTCAAACACCCTACGCATTTGCCTACTTACTGTTAATCTCATTCGTCACTTACGGTACTTACTGGTACGACAAACAGCGCGCACAGTCTGGCGCTTCACGTGTGTCCGAAGCTACCTTACACTCCCTTGAATTCTTTGGCGGATGGCCAGCCGCTTATCTAGCTCAACAACAGTTTCGCCACAAGACTATCAAACGTAGTTACCAGATCATTTACTGGTGTATCGTAGGATTCTATCAATACCTCGCTCTCGAGATACTACTACAATGGCGTGCCTTGCATGGGTTCCTCACATTGTTTCGATAATCCCTACCTCTAAATTCTCGCACTCTGCTAGCATATCACGCAATCTACTAACCATGCCCAACCGCGTCGCGATATACTTAGATTGGAATCTCTCCCTACTCCCCGCCATCACCCAGCAGCTACTCAAAACTGCCAACGACGATTGCATAGATCTCAGTAGCGACCTAATCATCGTTCCCACCGTTCAATCTGGCCGCCGCTTACGCGAAGCGCTGGCGTTGGCCGCTGGCGATTGCGGCTTATTTCCGCCCGAAATTGTCACGCCCGATGTCTTCCTCGGGCAAGCGATCACAGCCGAGCCGATCGCCAACGAAGAAAGCGTCACCGCCGCATGGGTCACCGTGCTCGGTGCGATTGATTGCACTCAATTTGAAGCCCTCTTTCCTATTGCCCCTGAGCAAAACACCAGTTGGCAACTCGGCATGGCGCAACGCCTCATGCAGCTGCGCAACGAACTCGGCGAAGAAGGCCTCGACTTCGCACTCGCCGCACAACGCACCGCCGAGAGCGGACACGAGCCAGCACGTTGGGGCGAACTCGCCCGCCTCGAAGGCCTCTACCTCGATCAACTCCAAACACGCGCACTTAAAGACCCCAAACACGCCCGCCGTACAGCCGCACAGAGCTACGTCGCACCGCCGCAAATTAAACGCATTATTCTCGCTGCCACTCCCGACCCACAACCGCTGCCGCTGCAAGCCCTCGAACGCGCACAAGAAAGCATTCAGGTCGAAGTGTGGATCTACGGTCCCGAAGACGCACAGTTCGATCAATGGGGGCGGCCGATTACAGAGCACTGGACGCAACGCCCGCTGCCCTTCGAAGCATGGGGGTGCCATCTACAAACCTTCGCCTCAGCCAAAACGACCGCAGCTACTATCGCCGCAAGCACCCAAGGAAAAGCTCCCGAATCCGTGCTCATCGGACTCGCGGACCCGACGCTCAACCCCATCGTGGTCGATGCCCTCGAGCGGGCTAACATCCCTAATTACGATCCCGAAGGGCAAGCGCTGCATCTCGGCGGCGTCGGGCGACTCACTGAGCTACTTTGCCAACTTTGCGATGATTGTAGCACTACTACGATCCGTACACTCCTTCAGCACCCTGACATTCAGCTGTGGCTAAAAACCAGCAACGAACTGTTGCGCCAACTCGACCGCCTTTTCGAGAACCACCTCGCGCCCGACCTGGCCACACTGATCCACTTTGCTGCGCGTGAGACAGACTCGGCGCTGCACAACGCCCTCGCACAACTCAACGCACTCGCCGCAGAGCTCAACACATCAGGCAACTTCAGCAACTCTCTCGCGCAGGCGCTGCAGCACATTTACTCAACGAAACAAATTGAGACTACCGGCCAAGCCAGCAGCCAGTGGAAGGAGCGTGCCGACGCCGTACGTCAGCTACTCAACAACGCCGCCGAAGCAGAAAACTTATTTTCAAAACTCCCCAAAGCGTTCAGCCGCTCTGCATTTCGGCAGAGTCTGCAGCGCACTAAAGTTTATCCCGACCGCCCACGCGAAGCGCACGACCTACTCGGCTGGCTCGAACTTCTGTGGAATGATGCGCCCCACCTCATTCTCGCTGGTCTTAACGAAAGCATCGTGCCCGAGTCCGTGATCGGTGATGCCTTTTTACCCGAGGCCCTGCGCGAGGAACTCGGCCTACGCACCAACGCACAGCGCTTCGCCCGCGACGCCTACCTACTCGAAGCACTCTGCCGCCGACGCGCAGGCGAACATGGCCACATCGACATTCTCGTGCCACAAGCGGGCGACGATCACACGCCATTGAGACCCTCACGCCTCCTCTTTCAGGGCGCGTCCGACACACTCCTCAGCCGCACTCGACAGCTCTTCCGCGAGACCGAAGACAGCAGCGCTAAAATTGAGCACAGCGCCGCGTGGAAACTCTCGCCGCCCCTCGACCTACCGCTGCCGACCAAGATCTCCGTCAGTGCCTTTAAGGATTATTTGCAATGCCCCTTCCGATTCTTCCTCAGGCACATTCTCAATATGCGCCCGGTCGATGTCGAAACACGCGAGCTCAATCCCGCCGCCTTTGGCAACCTTGTGCACGACACCGTCGCCGAGCTCAATGGCTACACCTTCGACAGCAGCACCGACCTAGCCACCTTAGTCAAAAAGCTACACGCCATCGCCGAAGAAATGCTCAAGCACCGCTATGGCGACAAGCTCTCCTTCGCCTTACGGCTACAGCACGAAGCGATCATGGCGCGTATCTACGCCTTCTGCCAACACCAATTCGAAGACACCCAAAACAACGGCAGTATCAAAATACTGAATACAGAAGAAGCCTTCGAAATCCCCCTCAGCGGCTTTACCATTAAGGGCCGCATCGACCGTATCGATCAACGCGGCGAACGCCTCGAATTGATCGACTACAAGACCAGTAACTCAGCCGCTAATCCCGAAAAGACACACCTCGCGGTCGTCGCAAAAAAAGCACCACCCAAGCACCTCCCCGAGGAAGCCTTCTTCGAGCACGAGGGCAAAACCTACCGCTGGACCGACCTACAACTCCCACTCTACGTCCTCGCCAAACACGAAGCCGGCGGCCAGCGGCCCACCGTCGCCTATTTCAATCTCGCTCAAACACTTGAGAAGAGCGGCATCGAACGCTGGGAGGGATTTACCGACAGCCACCTCGACTCCGCCAGAGCGTGCGCCGCCGCCGTTATCGAACAAATCAAAGCCGGCATCTTCTGGCCTCCCAACCAAGATGTCCATGCAGCCTACGACGACTTCGCGCCCCTCTTCCCTGACGGCATCGAAAACTCAGTCGATCCGGAAGCCTTCAAGCACTACCAGTTCAAGAGGTAAGGGCACGGCCCTCACTTCGCGCATAGCGTGATCACTCCGCGCGCAGCACGACTCACCCTCACTTTCACTCCGTGCGCAGCACGGCTCAAAGTCGATCCAACGGACTTACGATCCCGAACGGCTTCTTCATCACATGGGTATAGATCTGCGTCGTCTCAACCGAGGCATGCCCGAGTAGATCCTGCACCGTGCGTATATCTGCCCCACCTTCGAGCATATGCGTCGCAAAACTGTGCCGTAACACATGCGGCGTTACTCGCTTTTCGATGCCCGCCTTCTTCGCCGTCGTGCGGATCGCATTTTGGTAAGAGTTCTCCAAAGCATGGTGCCGCAGCATCTCTTCGCTACGCGGATCTTTCGCTAGCCGACTGTGCGGAAACAGATACTGCCAGCTCAACTCAGCCCGCGCCACCCTGAACTTACGCGCCAACGCTTCCGTCATACTTGCACCGCCAAAGTCCGCAGCCACATCCTCCACATGCAAAGCCCGCACCTGCTCTAGTTGCAGCTGCAATAAGTCCACCAAAGAACTCGGCAGCACCGTGATCCGATCCTTATCGCCTTTGCCTCCTCGGACCACCAACTGCCCGCGATCAAAATCCAGATCCTTTACCCGCAAACGCAATAACTCACTCACCCGCAGACCTGCTCCATACTGCAAGCGCCCCATTAGCCGAAACTTCGTCGGCAACAGCTCCAATAAGCGCGTCACCTCCCGCGTCGATAAAACGACTGGCACCCGCTGCCGCTTCTTAGCCCGCGTGGCTCCCTGAAAATCTACATCCGGCTGTTCCCGCACATAACGGAAGAAAAACAACAAGGCATTAAAACACTGGTTCTGGCCCGTCGGCGCCAACTCCTTCACCTCCGCCAAGTAAGTTAGAAAACGCACCACGTCTCCTGACTCCGAATCCATCGCTTCCTTCGGATGTAAGAACGCCTGAAAACGCCGCAACCAACCCATGTAAGCTTTCTCCGTCGTATACGCTAGGTGACGACGACGCAGCGCACTCCTCAACTTCGCCCCTGCAACATCGCGAGCCGCCAGCTCTTCAAAAAACCACTTTAACGCATCGCCCCACTGCGCCTTCTGCCAATCCTCTGGATCTGCGCACAAGACCGCATCTCGCCAAAAAATCTTTCCATTATCGCGGTTGGTCGGCTCCCCCAACTCCTTCTTCGCGCAATAACCAAAATACCACTTGAGCGTGATCCACCACGCCCGTCGCTCCTCCACACTCGCGCCCGAATATGCCTTCAAGTGAACTTTAACCCAGTCATGCATAAGTCGAATAACTACTACATGACCTCAAGCCATGTTTAGTAAGGTCAATATTCGACACCACTAGTAAGCCCAAAGAAGAGCTAAAGCAATCCTCAAACATCCACTCTGCCCTAAAATAAAAGAATAAACACAAAATAATAAAACCCAATTAAAAATACAATTGCCTAACGATCAAACTAAGCAATACTCCACAGATACACAAATAAATCACGACTTTTCACATAATAAAAGTTACGGATACTCTACGTTAGACTAAAGAACACTTCTTACATTCCCTCAAGCGGGGAACTGGTAAACAAATAACAAAAAAGAAAAATGAACACAAATTATGCAGGTTTTTGGAAGCGCTTCTGCGCGGCCTTTATTGATGGAATCATCACTCAAATCGTTACGATGATCATCGCCTTTATTTTCGGCTTTATGATCGGAATGTCTGGTGGTGGCGAAGAGGAAGGAGCGATAGTTGGTGGGATTATTGGTTTTGGCTTACCATGGATATACTATGCCGCCATGGAATCTTCTGGCAAGCAGGCGACACTAGGGAAAATGGCACTTGGTATTAAAGTAACTTCTATCGAAGGAGAGAAAATAAGCTTTGGGAAAGCATCCGGTCGATATTTCGGAAAGATCATATCTGCACTCATTCTACTCATCGGATTTGTTATGATTGCATTTACCGAAAAGAAACAAGGCTTACATGACATAATGGCAGGATGTTTGGTCTTGAACAAAGAATAAAAGTCTAACCAGTCGATGGTGGTCAACTCCGAGGCTGCGCCTCTCCGTGCCACATCTCAACGTTCGGCTTATAAATGGAAGCTTAGAGTATTCGAAAAGAAACACCATGAATTACCTAACAAAAGTAATAATCGCTGGAATCATACTTTTCAAACTCCCATGCCAGGCGGCGGATACAAACACCGCAAAGCCGATCGACTGGCGTAAGATCATGACGATTGCCGAGGTGAAACGAGACGCTGATGGCAAACTCCTGCCGCTACAATCCTACGAAGAGACGATCAAACGCGGCATGTCCTTTATCCTCGATGACCACCCCGCATGGTTCAAGGGGGCAACGGACACCATCAAGGATGAGGCTGGCAAAATGCAGATGCCCTGGGTTTACTACTCCAACCTCCAGCACAACGGGGCACCTTTTCCCAACTCCATCGACCGCCACGTCTCATACCCGGCTTTTCATCACTCCCTGATGATTCGTACGCTAACCGGTTACTCAAAGTATACCAAGAATCCACGAGTCCTAAAACAGGCGATTGAACTGGCCGACTGGAACATCGCCCATAGTAGTCCCGCTGATTGGCTGTACGGCAATCTTCCTTACAGCACCTTTGAAGAAAAGAAGCCCTCTGGTTTTCGTGACCATGGGGGCTTGATGCCCGACAAGGCCGCGATCATGGCCCTCGCCTATTTGGATCTTCACGAGGCGACCGGCGAGGTCCGGTTTCACATCGCCGCCGAAAACATCGCCAACACGCTAGCCGCTCGGCAGCGCCCCAACGGTAACTGGCCCTTCCGCGTCGAGCCCAAAACCGGAAAGGTTGTTGAGGAATACACCAGCAGCGTGATCTACGCCGTGATGCTCTTCGAACGCTTGGATGCCGCGAACGGCAATGATCGCTACAAAGCCAAGCGGGACCTGACCTGGAACTGGCTCGTGAACGGGCCCATCAAGACCAAGGAGTTCCGCGGCTTCTACGAAGACATAAAGCCCAGCCCAAAGGGACGCACGAACTACGACTGCCTCGACACCATCCGCTACCTGATTGACAACCATACCGAAAAGAACGGTTACCTGGAGATCGCCGTGGAACTCAACGACTGGGTCGAGAAAATCTTCCTGGACAAGATCAAGGGATTCGAGCCAGCCGAAGGAATCCGCGAACAACTGCAGTGCAACGTGGTCATGGGCATCCACAGTCTGAACTGGGCGTCTATGTTGATGCAGCTATCAGAGGCGACCAACGACGAAAAGATGCGGCAGCGCGCCATTCAAACCGCAAACTACGTGACCTATTACCTTCAGCCCGACAATCGGATTGTCGTTGGTTTTCAATACAAGCAATGGTGGTACAGCTGTCACGTAGGAGTCGTGCTCTATCTATTCGATTTTGTAGAGAACTCCGAGCCGACCAGTCGAAAGCAGTAACTGAAAACATGTGCCGAACAAGACGTGGCACATCAACGCGCTACCGCGCGTGACTGATCCTGGACGTTCGACGGAGAAATAAAAATGAATACAGAGCAGTTAATAAAACCTATTTCCGTTTTGGTGGCCATGCTTGCGGCGATCGGACCAGTGGCGACGGCAGATGAAGTGCAGACGCAGATAGCGCTGGAACCGCTTCCCCTCGCGGTGAAGGAGAACTACTACGCGAGAAAGCTGTCCTCGCAACTTCTGGCCGATCCCGGTTATCGGATTTGGGGCACAAGTGTCATTAAGTGGACGGACGGGAAGTATCACGCCTATTACGCGCGCTGGCCTGAAAAACGGGGATTTCACGGCTGGATCCGTTATTCGGAAATTGCGCATGCGGTTGCCGATCGGCCGGAGGGGCCGTTCCGAACCACCGGAACCGTCATTGAAAATCGTAACGCAGACGGCTGGGATGTGGTGAATGCGCATAACCCGAGCGTGTGCGTTGCGGATGGTAAAATCTGCCTCTATTACATTTCGAACAATCTGGGTGCCGCAGCGAAGGCGGACGGGGAAAGCATGCCGCCCAGCGAGCAGTGGCAGAACAGGAATATGAAGCTGTTCCGCGATTCTCAGTGTATCGGGGTCGCCATTGCTGAAAATCCGGAAGGACCGTTCATTCGAAGCAAGACGCCGGTGGTAAAGCCAGACAATCGCATCTTTAAGAACGTCGCGTGCAATCCGGCGGTTTATTATAAGGATGGACGTTATACCATGATCGCGAAAGGCGATGATCCCAAAAAGGAGGACATCTTCCGCATCCAGCTCGTCGGCCATGCCGACCAGCCGCAGGGCCCGTTCGTCTTCCAGGAACAACCGATCTTCGACAAGACGCAGACCGAGGATGCTTGCATTTGGTACGACGAGACGGCTCGGCAATACAACTGCATCGTTCACGTCTTCGGGCCGACCCTGGCCCGGCTGGTTTCTGAGGATAGTGTTCACTGGCGGGAGGCCGATCCCTTCACCTTTATGAAGAAAGAATTCTTGATGGAGGACGGGAGCATATGGAAGCCCAGTCGTGTTGAACGCCCCTTCGTATTGACGGATGAAAAGGGGCGTCCTCAAATGCTCTACTTGGCCCTTTGGGATGCGAAGCACAAACTGAATGCGAACCTTGCCATCCCACTCAAAGTGTCGAACAGCGAAAAGAGCGGACTATGAGATTGATGGAAAAAGGATGCCGAACAAGATGAATGCAGAACTATTTCTTGCCGCTCTCGCGCCAAGAAAAGTCTGATTCACGCCGTTCGTCCAGAGAAGAGAAATGACATGAGAACAAGACCCTTAACCATCTTGGCAGCACTTATCCTCGCAGGTCTCGCAAGCAGTTGCACAAAAGGCTGGCAGTTAGACTATGGGAAGCCTGCCGCTCAGTTTCATGCGCATCACGTTACGAGTAAAGGTAAGCCATTTATCGGGAAGATGATCACAGTTAAAGGGAAGGTGCTTCGCGTCCAAGATCGCGATGACGGTAACCATATTTACTTAGAGCACAACATTCACTGCGTCTTCCCAACTTGGCATTGGGGCGAAGATAATCTAAATCCGGGCGACGAAATATATGTAGAAGGATTTCTGGAGAAATGCACCGAAGGTGATGTTCAACTTAACCCAGCCATAAAAAGAGATTCTACCGCCTCATTCACGCCAACAGAATAAACGCCGAACAATTCAGTGGTGACAACGGCCAGGGCCGTGCTACACTTCTGACGGATCTTGAGAAATGAAATGGATACGAATAACTCTGTGTGGCGCTGTGATGCTGTTAGGGATGCTGATCTGGCTGCAAGCGCAGTTTGCTGGCGCCCACTCGAAGATAACACTTGAACGTCACACTGAAGTCGTCGACAAGATTGAAGCTCAACTGGCAGACGGAATTTCAGAGACGGACCGTATCCACCTGCAAGGTCCCAGCGACTTCGTCTCCGAGGTACTGGCAAGAACGAACGCCATTGCCTTGGCGGGTTGGGCTGTCAGCTTCCTTGGGCTGCTCCTGCTGATTGCCGAAGTCACACGAAAGAAGAAGGGATCCAAAACCTTGGAGTTTACGTCGCAATAACGCCGAAACTCAAGGTGGACGTTCGACGAAAGAAATGAAACATTACAAAACACTGACCACATCAGCTATTTATCGAGATGGCGGCTCGTTAGAAGCTCGATTCCAGTGTGCCGACAGGAGCTTTGAACGTTTTCCTGAATTATCAATTCAGCAGCTAAAAATCGCAAATTTCAGCGATTCTTTGCTTCGATCCAACGGCTCATAAACTCAGTGCTGCGATGGTGATGATGGCGAAGCATCCGGCCGGTGAAACATTGCTTTCGATCCTCGGTGAGCGACAAAATCGCGGCCTCAAACAATTGCGGCAGTCGTGGCAACCATTCTGCCGCGTCGAAACGTTCCTTCGCGATCTGTTGGCCTTGCGCCTGCACCTGCGACCATCGTGCCGCATCTGTATAAAGCGTAATCGCGGCGTCGGCAAACTGTTGCGGATCTGCTGAGATCGCGCAGCCCCAATCCATCGCCCCGGTCACGCCTTCCGCACCGATCGGCGTCGTGACCGAAGGCGTGCCAGTCTCAAAGCCATCAAACAACTTCCCCTTGAGCCCGGCACCGTAGCGGAGCGGCGCACAATTGACTCGATAGTTTGCCATCGTCGCGAGTGCCTCTTGGGCGCGGCCCTTAAACCAGAATCCCGCCTTCGGCGTATGTAGTTCGACTTGATACTTTTCACCATACGAGCCGTAGCAATGCAGCTCCGCCTCTGGCAATGCCTGGCGAATCAGCGGCCAAATAGCCTGCTTGCACCAGCGCGCGGCATCGACATTGGGGGCGTGCATGAAGCTGCCGATCATGATAAAATGTTGCCGCGTTTCGAAGCTAGGGAATTTCGATTCGGCTAAATTCAGCCCAAATGGCCAATACGCAATTTGCGCCTCTGGGATGTTAAACTGAGTGCGCAACACTTCCATCTCATGCTCCGAAATAATCAGCGTCAGATCTGTGCGATGAATCGCTGCAATCTCGCGCAGTGCGATGTCGTTATACAAATCTAGCTCACCGCCGTGTTTGAGCTGCGCTTGCCGCGCCTCGCGTAGACAGTGCAGGTCACTGGTATCCAGCACCCGTAATGCCTGAGGACAGGCTTTTTCGACCCGCCAGCCGAATTGTTCTTCGATCATGAAACGATCGAAGATGACGACATCTGGTGCGAGTTCCGCGAGCCAATTATCAAATGCGGAATCATTCGGCTGCACCGCGTGTGTTCCCACGCTCAGCGTCTCTAGATTAAGACTGTGCTCAGACGGACGTGCAGCCGAGGCAAAGCTGACTCGATAGCCGGCCGCCTGCAGCGAACGAATGATATCTACAGTCCGTCGCCCCGCAGCAGTCGAGCTGGGCTCAGGCCAAACCTTACCAATTATGAGGCAATGCACCGCGCGTGGCACTTAATTAATGATTCCACCACTACTGAGGAAAATCCCTTTCAAATTCATCTCCAACTGGCGCGGGTTCGGTGAATTATCGATCGCATCGGCTTTCGAGATTAATCCCCCCTTCACGAGGCGGAACAGATCCTGATTAAAAGTCTTCGAGCCATTGTCCTCCGAAGCTTCAATGACAGCTTCGAGTTTTTCGAATTTTCCGTCCTGAATCGTCTTACGTCCAAGCGCGTCCAGCACGAAGACCTCTGACACCGGAATACGGCCTCCACCCTCCATCGCCGTCAGCAACTTCTGTGTAATGGTTGCACGAAGCGCACCAGCGAGTTGACGCTGCAAGGATTGCTTACGCTCTTCTGGGAAGAACTCAAAGAGGCGCTGCACTGCCTGTTGTGCATTTGAGGCGTGTAATGTGCCAAACACTAGGTGCCCAGTTTCTGAGGCTTGCAGCGCGGTTTCGAACGTATCGCGATCACGCATCTCGCCAACTAGAATAACATCCGGATCCTGACGTAGCACCGAGCGCATGCCTTGAGCAAAGCTGGGGCAATCGATGCCAATCTCACGCTGATTGATAATCGATTTCACATCTGCATAAGTATACTCGATCGGGTCCTCCAAGGTTACAATATGTCGATCATAGCTATGGTTGATGTGATTAACCATAGCAGCCAAAGTAGAACTTTTACCGGAACCAGTGGCACCACAAAGGAGCACAATCCCGTTTTTCTCGGTGCATAATTTCGCGAGAGTCTCGCCATCAATGTTCAACTCTGAGAACGTGGGTGGGTGATCGCTAACATGGCGCATCACAATACTTGGCAAGCCTCGCTGTAAGAAACCGTTCACCCGGAAACGACCCACACCTGGGGCATTATACGAATAGTCCACCTGCCGATTTTTTACCCAGATATCGTGAAATTCGGCGGGCACGGACTGATCAATAAACTCTCTCACCTCATCTGGCGCGATCGGGTCCATCTCGACTGATTCCAAGCGCCCGCTTAGCCGAAGAAATGCTGGTTTGTTGGATTTAATGTGTACATCGCTAGCCCCATTTTCGACAGCGAGGGAGAGAAGGCCGTGAATTGTTTCAAGAACTGACATAATGAACTATTGTTAGTTTGAGAGGAATACGAAATTTTCTATTGAATAAGCGGCATGATATCGACGTGCTAAGGCAATACTACGGTCATTTGACTTAAGCCAATCCTTTTCAAACAGAACATGAACACAAATCAATTTTCAGGCGTTTTCACAGCCTTAGCCACACCGATGCGTGAGGGTGCCGTCTCCTTTGAAGATCTCGATGCGCTCGTCGCGCATCAGCTTGATGGCAATATTGACGGACTCGTCTCGGTCGGCACCACTGGCGAATCCCCCACACTGACCCACAAGGAGCATATCGAGGTAGTGCGTGCCACAGTAGCAGCCGCAGGCGGCAAAGTGCCAGTGATCGCTGGGACTGGCTCGAACTCGACAGACGAAGCAATCGACTTGACCCGCCAAGCCGAAGCAGTCGGTGCGGACGGCTTTCTGATCGTTGCCCCTTACTACAACAAGCCCAGCCAGGAGGGCCTATTCCAGCATTTCAGCAAGATTGCCGAGTCAACCAAGAAGCCTATCGTGCTTTACTCAATCCCTTCACGCTGCGGGATTGAAATTTCAGTCGACGTTACCGCACGCCTTTACGAGGCCTATCCACACGTCTGCTGCATGAAGGCCGCCGAAGGCTCGTGCGAGAAGGTCGTCGATTACGTCCGTGCGCTCGGCCCGGACTACGCAGTGATGAGTGGTGACGACGGTTTAATCCTACCCTTCATGTCCGCTGGCGCAACTGGTGTGATTAGCGTGGCGTCAAACCTAGTGGTTTCTCCCCTTGTGCAGATGGTACAGGCTGCGAAAAATAACGACTACGCAACCGCTCGAGAGACTTACTTGAAGTATTATCCTTTCTTTAAGGCCATCTTCCTCGAGCCAAACCCAGCCCCAATCAAGTATGCACTCAAGCAAGCTGGCATCATTCAATCCGATGAAGTGCGCCTGCCTCTGAGCGGCCTAACCGATAGCACGCGCCAAGTGCTCGATTCGTTGTTTGCAGACCTCTCGCTCGTCTAATCATTTAAGAAATACCCACTTGCTATGCTTCTCAAAATTTTACTCAACGGCTCACGCGGACGCATGGGCCTCGCCATTTCTGAAATTGCCGAAGCGCACAACGCGGTGATCGCCTCCGCTTGTGACGCAGGTGACGATGCCAGCGCAAACGTCGCCAACTGCGATGCGATCATCGACTTCAGCTTTCATGAAATTACTCTTAGCATTGCCGAACTGGCGGTCGCCAACAACATTCCGCTCGTGATTGGCACCACTGGCCACACCGCCGAAGAGAAAGCAGCCATTCTCAACGCAGTGGCAGGCAAAATTCCAGTGGTCTGGGCAGGTAACTATTCTGTAGGCGTCAACACGCTCAACTATTTAACCCGCAAGGCCGCCAGTATCCTTGGCGATCAATACGAGCCTGAAGTGCTCGAAATGCACCACCATCATAAAAAAGATGCGCCCAGCGGTACAGCGGAGCGGCTAATCGAAATCCTCAAGGATTCCTATGCGCTCAACGACGAACAGGTCGTGCATGGCCGTGAAGGCCTTGTAGGCGCACGCCCACACAAAGAGATAGGCGTACACGCCATCCGCGGTGGCGACATCGTCGGCGAGCACACCGTCTATTTCTGCGGCGCAGGTGAGCGTATCGAGCTCACGCACCGTGCGACGGATCGCAAAATCTTCGCCCAAGGATCAGTGCGCGCTGCACACTGGGCAATCGGTAAAGCCCCTGGCGTCTATACCATGGAAGACGTCCTTGGCCTAGTCGATTAACCTGAACTCACACCTACTTTGATCGCCCGCATAAAAGGTACTGTCCTCGAAACCACTCCCCTCCTCGTCGTCATCGAAGCCGGCGGCGTTGGCTACGATGTACAAATACCGATTACCACGGCGGAGAAGGTGCCTGGGGTCGGCAAAGAGTGCAGCCTCTTCATCCATTCGGTCTATCGCGAAGATAGCGCCTCGCTGTATGGCTTTGCTACGCGCGAAGATCGCGACTTCTTTCGCCTGCTAGTCGAGAAAGTTTCTGGCATCGGCCCCAAGATCGGTATCGCCATTCTCAGCCGCATGTCGGTCGAACTGCTACGCGGAGCGATTGCCAGTGCCGACATCGCCCTACTTTCAAAATGCCCTGGGATTGGCAAAAAGACAGCCGAACGGCTAGTCATTGAGCTCAAAGACAAAGTCAGCCTCAGCACGGCAGTCACTGCTACTGATTCAACTGGTGCGGCTACAAGCGCAAGCTCTGGCGCCTATCAAGATGCAGTCAGCAGTCTTATTATTTTAGGCTACAAGCCCGCCGATGCCGATAAATTTGTGCGCAAGGCCTCCAGCCAACTGCCGACGAATGCGAGTGTCGAAGCGCTCGTCAAACAAGCACTGTCATAGACGACACTCCCGCGAATGACTAGAAGCTAGCCAAAGAGCTTTGAAACCCAGCAGGCAATCGCTGTTGTGGCTGCCGTTCTCGAGTGGATGACGGCAATGGCTCAAATAACCGCTGCTCTGGTATCGCCGAGTAAGTCTGATACAGATTGATCCGATCAATCTCACGTTGCCGGCGTGTTTCACTTTGGAGTAGCGCTTCGACGTCGACACTACTGAGCTGCCGCTCTAAGGGTGCAAGTTCAGGGGTGAGTCCCATTAAACGCAACTGCGAGGCGAGACTCCCACGGCGCAATCCAACTGTGCCTTGAGTTGCGGCAAAGCGGTTCATATCAGACTGCAGCATCTCGGTCAGCTCTTCTGCCGAGGCCACACTCGATGATTCTCGAATCGTAGGTCTCAGTAAAACGAAGGTCGCACTCACACAGGCAGCGATGCCAAAGCCAATAAGCCACGCAGTTAAACGACTGACTTGAGAAGTTTTCTTCGCCGCCAAAGCACGAAATTCAGCCACTTCCAAAGCTTCCGGAGCCACGGCGAGACGCATCGCTTGATGCAACCGATAACGCGACTCAAACTCAGCTTTTCGAGTAGGACAAACAGCGATCTCTTCGCGCAGCAATTCGATCTCGACCGAGGAGATCTCTCGGTCGAAATACAAATTTACCAGTTCTGTAAATTTTGATTCCTTCATGAAAAATCGCTGCCCATCAAATCACGCAAGCTCTCCCGAGCCCGTGCAATACGACTTTTTACCGTGCCGACACTAATTTCAAGCGTCTGCGCAATCTCCGCGTAGGTTAAATTCTGCACATTGCGTAAAGTCAGCACTTCGCGATGCTTCTCACCGAGGCCAGACATACAATCAGACACGCGCTGCACAAATTCTTGCGTGACTGCAGCCTCTGAAGGCGTCTCACCCTCGCTAGGCATTACACTTTCCAGTGTAAGATCGCCATTTGCACTGAGCGGTTGATCCAGCGAGACGGAGTAGTCCCGCTTGCGACGGAACCAATACCAGTAGCGATTGTGGGCTAAATTCGTGGCAATTTGATAGAGCCAAGTCGAAAAAGAGGCATCACCGCGAAACTTGTCTAATCCGCGGTGTGCACGAATAAACGCATCTTGAGTAACTTCTTCAGCATCTTGCTGATTTTTCAATAAATGGTGTACACGTGCAAAAATACGATCCCAATAGCGCGCGACCATATCGTCATACGCAGCAAGATCGCCATTTTTAATTCGCTCGATCAAAAGATCGTCTTGGCATGCGGCTTCGCTTTTTACTCTCATAGTTGGGTTCATGTAAGATAGATCGTTAAGAGCTTAGATTTGTTCCCATTAATTTCGTTCAATTTAAAAAAAATTCCTATACTTGACAAGCAGCCGTCAAATCAGTTCGATCCTGCGATTTTAAAGTGGATCGTTAGCTCAATCGGTAGAGCAGTTGACTTTTAATCAATTGGTTCCGAGTTCAAGTCTCGGACGGTCTACCACTTTTATAAAAGCCTGTGAATATCGGTTATTTGCAGGCTTTTTTGTGTTCTAAGCCAACGGGACAACTCACGATCTGAGACTAATTTTTTTGGGACGGATGAACCTATAGTAGCAACAGCACAGACAGCGATTGCTCGACCCCCGCCCCGTGTGCCTGCTGCTGCTGTGTCCTTGGTGTGATAATGCTGTGTCTGGTCCGCATTGCTGTGTATTTGGACGTTCTTCGATTAAAAAGTAGTCAACTTCTAGTCAACAGCCATCCAGCGTCCCCTCACATTGGCATGACAGCCAACGACTTAAGTCGTTGACCATCAACCAAATACCCGAGGCCGGACTCGAACCGGCACGCCATTACTGGCAAGGGATTTTAAGTCCCCAGTGTCTACCATTCCACCACCCGGGCACAGGTTGTGTCGTTGGACAAGCGCAGAAAAAAACAAGCCGTCTAAGCCATGGCAAGACTCTATACAATCGAATCGTTTAAAACACATCGATTCCACGCATGATTACAGACAGAATTGAGTTATTAGCTCCATCAACATCTTAACAGACGCCAGTCTTCTCAACTAAATCGATAGATCGTAAATAGCATATCCCGCAAATAGATTTGGCAGGCATTTGCATTCACCACTCCAATTCCCTCCGAGATACACGCGGTTCTCGATGTTGATTGCTCGTGCGGCGCAGAAAGCATCAAACTCACTCACTGAAAATGGGTTTGAGCGCAGAGTCTCATACCACTGCCGCGGATACACCTCATTGACGGTGCGCTGCCCTTTCAGTAAAAAGTTAAACCGATTCAGCCAGAACCCGTGATTCACAAAGCCAACCGTCACTCGTTTACCGACGCGCAAGCCTTCGGCCAGGATGGCATCTGGGTCGTCCAACAGCTCAACTGATCGACTAAAAATCACGCGATCAAACGCGTTGTCACCAAAAGTCGCCAAGAGTGCCTGAACATCACCATGATAAGCTGGCACGCCACGCTTCACACAGCTTAGGATGCCTTCAAAGCTAATATCTACACCGACGCCGTAGACTGACTTTTTCTGCTTTAAATACTCCAATAAAACACCACGACCACAGCCGAGATCTAACACACGATCCCCCTCATCCACCCAGCGGGCGATGATTTGAAAATCAACTTGTCGTCTCTTTTTATTGTGAGTCATACCTTCAATTACCGATCAAGAAAGGTGCGGATCAAATCGTACAGTTCGGGGGAACGCACAAGGAACGAATCGTGGCCAAAGTCCATCGACAGCTCTGCATACGTCGCATCCTTACCTAGACGTAGCAGCGCTTCCGCAACTTCACGATTTCCTTGCGGCGGATAGAGCCAATCAGATGTAAACCCAACCACCAGCCCAGGCGCTGTGACAGTCGAAAGCGTCTCATCCAAGGAAACTGGTCCATGTAAATCGAAGCGATCGAGAGCCTTAGTCAAATACAGATAGGTATTGGCATCAAAGCGGCCAACAAAGCTCTGACCTTGATAGCGTAAGTAGCTCTCCACCTCAAATTCGACGTCAAAATGCTCCTTTCCCGCATCCTCAGTGGGCCGCTTGCGGCCAAACTTTGCTTCCATCCCAGCATCAGAAAGATAAGTAATGTGCGCCATCATCCGAGCCACCGCTAGGCCATGCCCTGGCGGTTGGTCTGGATCGTAATTACCATTGTCCCAAATCGGGTCACGCATGATAGCCTGACGACCGGTATCATTAAAGGCGATGGCCTGCGCGTTGTGGCGCGCGCAACAAGCCATGGCGATATAGCGCCCCACCCGCTGCGGGAAATCAATAGCCCATTGCAGTGTTTGCATCCCGCCCATACTACCACCAACGACCGCATGTAAGCGATCCACACCCAAAGAATCGAGTAACAGAGCCTGCGCTTTGACCATATCATGCACGGTCAACTTTGGAAAATCTAATCGATAGCGCTCGCCAGTTTCTGGGTTGATTGAATATGGACCAGACGAGCCAGAACAGCCACCCAGTGAATTCGAACAAATAACAAAATAGCGTGACGTATCAATCGGCTTGCCCGGACCAACGGCGAAATTCCACCAGCCCGACTTGCGCTCATCAATACTGCGCACACCAGCACAATGATGATTTCCACTGAGCGCATGGCAGATGAGAATCGCATTATCCTTAGCCGCATTGAGATGCCCATAAGTCTCATAACGTAAAGTCAGTCCAGGGATAATTCCCCCCGACTCGAAGTGAAACGGCTCCTGAGAAACGAAATCTTGATACTCGACAATGCCAACGTCTCCCTCTTCGGGGCAAACATGCGGCGCTGTTTCGGAATCATTCATAGCTCAATAGTCAAAGTGGATGCTCCAATTAGAGCCAGTGTAAATGTAGCTCCTGATATGCAAGTGACACTCAGAGAAACTAAAATCCTTTAATTTTGAAGAGTCCAGTCACACTGGCGTTATCATGGATACGCTTAATGCCTTCACCCAGCAAGGCCGCAACACTGAGGACTGTAATAGGCACACCATCACGCTGCTCAACAGGAGTCGTATCCGTCGTAATCAACCGATCTAATAGACCATTGGCAATACGCTTATAGCCCATATCATTGAGCACACCGTGACTGACCGCAGCCATCACGCTTTTCGCACCATTCTTTTTGAGCAACTCGGCAGCTGCACACAAAGTGCCCGCAGTCTCAGTCATATCATCGATCAGAAGAATGTCGCGCCCGTTCACATCTCCCACCAGTGAAACTGCTTCCACCGTCTCGGCAGAAGTACGACGTTTCGCGATGAAGCCAAGGGGTACATTGAGCATCCCTGCATAAGCAGATGCCATCTTCATACCACCCACATCAGGTGAAAAAAGCGTTAAATTACTGGTATCGATATCCTTCAGATACTCGAACAGTACCGGCGATGCGTAAAGATGATCAACGGGGATATCGAAGAAACCCTGAATCTGCTGAGCATGAAGATCGACTGTCAAGACGCGGGTCGCACCCGCGGAGACCAATAAATTGGCCACCAGCTTCGAGGTAATCGGTACACGCGGCTGATCCTTACGATCCTGACGAGCATACCCATAAAAAGGAATTACCGCGGTGATGCTGTTGGCCGAAGCTCGACGAGCCGCATCAATCATGATGAAGAGCTCCATAAGGTGCTGATTGGCCGGATTACAAGTGGACTGAATAATGAAAATATCCGCCCCACGAATGTTTTCATTAATACGAACGAAGCTCTCCCCGTCAGGGAAACTCATTACCGTGGCATCGCCGAGAGGCACATCCAAGTAATCGCAAATATCTTTTGCTAGTTTCGGGTTGGAATTCCCGCAGAAGATTTTCAATGAGTTTTCTTTCATATTAATTATTCACTTGTGCCACGTTCAGACAGAGACTCGACACTTTTTTCTAATTTATCGAATCTTTTGAAGAGATCAGGGAGACGGCGCTGTAAAACGGCAACCCGATTATAGAGCATAATCGGTTCAGCAGTGGGTCCACGCACTTTCTCTTTGGGTTCAAGCGAGCGCGACACGCTGGTGCCACCCGCAACTACTGCACCGGAGCCAACCGACAAATGCCCAGCAATTCCAGTCTGCCCAGCGAGTAAGACGCCATCTCCCAATACCGTACTACCAGCGATGCCGCTCTGAGCAATCACTATACAGTGCTTACCGATTCGCACATTGTGCGCGATTTGCACCTGATTATCGAGCTTTGTGCCAGTGCCAATGATCGTGGACCCAAAACGAGCCCGATCAATCGCGGTATTCGCACCAACATCGACATCCGCTTCCGTCACGACATTTCCAATCTGGGGAATACGCTGATGCGCGCCGTCAATAAATTCGTAGCCATAGCCATCGGAACCAATGACACAGCCGGATTGGAGCCGATTACGCTCCCCTATGACACAGTAATCGCCGATGACCACCTGTGAGAACAGATACGACTCATCCCCCACTTTGGCATATTTACCGACACAGACATGCGCTTCGAGCACTGCAGCACCAACAACCGCACCTTTGCCGATTACGCAAAACGGACCAATAGATGCGGAAGGCGAGACAATGGCATCGCCATCAATGAAAGCAGTCGGATGCACGCCGGGCGCAGGCAGCGGCTGTAAGCTTTTTTCCATATCGCGGCACAACAGCGCGAGCGCATACGATGGATTATCCAGCTTGATGTGTAGCTGCCCCGACTTCGGTTTTTCCGTATAATCACGGGGCAGTAGCAGTACTGACGCAGCCGAGGAAGCGACTGCATCGCGATACTTGGAGTTACCCAAAAAGGACAAGTCGCCTGCTATCGCTTCAGCGAGTGAGGCGATTCCAGCAATTTCACCTTGATATTCACCAGAAAATTCCACGTCGTCACCGACGATTTCCAAGATACGTTGAGTGGTGTATGCAAATGACATATTAAAGAGAAAACAAAAAACCCCGTCCTTAGCGAGAACAGGGTTTTTGAAAATTGAAATTTTTTACGAACTTATTCGCTAGCATTCAATACTGCGATAACCGCGTCGGAGATCTCAAGATCTTCCGAAGCAAATACCACTGTATTGATCGGCACAACTAAGTCGATGCCCTTGTCCATAGCCACCTGTTTCACTGCTTCCACTGCCTTCTGCTGCAATGGAGCAAGCTCTTCTTGTTGCCCTTGCTGGGCGAGTTGCTGTGCCTGCTGGCGGAACTGCTGAAACTCACCTTGAGCAGCTTGAAGTTGAGCCTGCAGACCTACGATTTCCGCTTGTGCTTCTGCCTTTGCTTCGTCGCCAAGTGCAGGGTTCTTTACCTTTGCTTCAGCCTCACGACCTTTTGTCGCGATCGATTCGATGTTAGCCTGCATTTTCTTCATCTCCTCCTCAACTGGAGCAACAGAGCCTTTAACCTTCTCGACCGCTACCTGAAAAGCAGTGTAATCATTCAAGATACGCTGCACGTTGACCGTACCGACGACTGGAGTCTTCTGAGCGAAAAGGCCGACTGCACAGAAAGCAGACGCAAGAAATAGAGTAGTTATTTTTTTCATAGATAATCAGTTTGTGGGTTTTTATGAGATAATGCAAGCAACACTAGAAGCGTGTGCCAAAAGAAAAGTTAAACTGTGCGCCGTTGTCTTCTGCGTCATCAGGAACTGTGAGTGGAAAACCTAGATCGAGCTTCAAAGGAGAACCCATCAGGATGATACGTGCACCGACACCCCAATTAGAAGCATAATTTGAAGGGCTAAAATCATAATCGGATTCGTTAACAAAGCCCCAATCATAGAAAGCAACTAGCCCTAAAGGTTCCGCTAGCCGGAAACCATATTCAAAAGAAAGCATACCATAGGAGTTTCCGCCTGCGGCTTCGTCTTCATCATCTAAATCACGAGGGCCTACATCACGGTACTCGAAACCACGCAAACTATCAGGGCCACCTAGATAAAAACGGTCATAGAACGGCACATCATCGCTATCCCCATAAGGCGAAACGGACCCTATACGGCCAATAATAGAGAGCGTCTGGTCGTATTTATCAAAGGTTGGGATGAATTGTGCCGTGCGCGCTTCTAGCATGAGATAATTCACATCACCACCTATCCCAGCCAGCTCAGAGGAGAGCGTGGTGCGATTACCACTACGCGTGAACATCAGTGAATTTCGAGTGTCACGAAGCAGCGATAAGCCGACCTTCGAGACGATGTCTGTCTCATCATCGGCAGCCTGATAGACATCAGCGATACCGTCGCCTGGTCGCGAGCCATCTGGATTATCGTTACCCAAATCAGGCCCAAAATCTACATCGAAAATTTCAACCATTTCAAAGCGATAAGACAGACGTGCTTCGACTAACTCGAAGAGACGACGCCGCAGGTAGAGTTCAAAGCCGGTGCGCAACTCATTATAGTCGCTACTATTATAATCGGACTCTGTGCGGAACAGCTCGACTCCAAAGGCCAAACGCTGCTCGAACAACCAAGGCTCCTCGAAAGCAATCAAGATCTCATTACTCGTGCTGCCCAAGGACGCTCGAAAACGGAATTTCTGACCATCTCCACGGAATCCAGAGCGATAGTTGAACAAGTCAAAATTTCCCTGCGTCAGCTCGAAATAAACCACCGCGCTCTCAACGGAACCAAAGCCGGCACCGAAAGTGAAGTTACCCGTACGACCTTCGCTGACTGTGACACTCAGATCACGACGCCCAGGGACATTCGTCGCCTCGGGGTTCATGCGCACATCACCAAAGTAGCGCGTATTGCGCAAACGGTTCTCACTGGTTTTCATACGCTTCAAGTCAAAGACATCGCCTGGGCGTAAGGCCAACTCGCGAATGATAACACGGGTCTTGGTGATTGTGTTACCCTCCACTTTAATCGATTCGACATAGAACTTTTCGCTCTCGCGCACACGAAAGACCACGTCAATCGCACGCGTATCCATGTTCGGCACCCGCTCGGCACGCACGCCTGCATCTAAATAACCTCTTGATGTGTAATACTCACGAACAGCCGACGCCGCTGCATCAACTTTTTCAGGAGAAAACGGATCGTTGGACACAGTCTTGACCGCTCCAAGCAACTCACCGGTGGTAAAAATCGTGGCATTGTCGATCGATAGTTCTCCGACAGTGTATAACTCTCCTTCTGTTACAGGAATGGTGATATAGAGCTGCTGATCGGTCTTAAAGTCGAGCACGACATCGTCCGCATCAATAACAACATCCAAATATCCCTGATTGCGGTAATAGGAGCGCAATAGCTCTAAGTCTTCCTTAAACTTAACCTCATCAAACCGGCCAGATCCAGTCAGCCACGATAGCCAATCGGTCTGCTGCGTCTCAAGCACTTTGGCCAATTTCTTATCCTCGACCACGGAGTTCCCCTCGAACTGAATACCTTTGATTTTAACATTCGTGCCTTCATCGATATCAAACAGCACAACCGCATAGCCAGTATCTTCATCGCGTTGAATACGATAATCCACCGTCACATCAGGATAGCCCTTTTTCACATAGTAGGCCTCAATCTTGTCAGCTGCTTCGCTGACTTGATATTCATCCAACGGCACCCCGGCCTCTAGTTCTCCCTTCGAGGACAAGCGACCTCCTTTATATTTCTGATTCCCGGAATAAGTAATTCGCTCGATCGTATACTTAGGGATCACCTCGAAGATTACATTCACAGAACCATCATCCGAATTCTCAACTTTCACTTCGACGAACTCAAAATGGCCTGTTCCGTACAGCGTGCGAATCGATTGATCAACCAACGCAGTGTTATAATTCATGCCTGTGCGCAGCTGCACATTGCTGAAAACGAACTCTTCACTTACAGACTTAAAGCCATCGAACTCAACTCGCACTTCATTTACCTTCGGATACTCTTGGGCAGACAAAGCTGTAAAACTAAAAAAGGCGGTGAAGTAAATAACAGCACAAAAAAAGGTCTTAATAAATAGCATTTGTAGGTATCTAAAAATATGATTGAAGAACTAGCGATGAAAATTTTCGTAGCGAGTGTAGCGACGAACGAATGTTAAATCAATTTCTCCTATCGGACCATTACGTTGCTTCGCAATGACTAATTTAATGTGTTCCTCAGCAGAGGGCAAGCCGCCATCCTGCACACCCTCGTCATCGTCATCTCGCCTCTTCGGTCGATTCAATAGCAAGACCACGTCGGCATCCTGCTCGATCGATCCAGATTCACGCAGGTCAGAGATGCGTGGATCACGGTTTTCCTTCTCAGATTCACGGTTCAGCTGACTGAGTACCACAACTGGAATACCCAACTCTTTCGCCATCCCCTTCATGCCACGAGAAATGTCCGCGATCTGTTGTTCACGCGGCATGCGCGGATCGGAACCTCGAATTAACTGTAAGTAGTCGACGACGACTAAGCCTAGAGGGCTCTTCGTGTGGAGCCGGCGCGCTTTCGCACGGATATCTAAAATAGTTGAGCTAGCATTATCATCGATCCACAATGGTGAGCTCTTCAGTTCTTTCGCCGTGGTAACTATGTCCTCCATGTCTCCCTTTGAGGCGACACGATCGCGAATACGCTTCATATCGACGCGTGAGCGACAGCAAATCAACCGCATCGCCAAATCTTCAGAGGTCATCTCCAGGCTAAAGACCAGTACCCCTGAGGGCTTACGACCTTCCGCGGGCAACATTGCGTTCTCAGCGAAATTCATCGCCAAAGAGGTCTTACCCACCGAAGGGCGAGCCGCCAACACAATCATTTGCCCAGGGTGGAAACCATACGTCATACCATCCAAGTCGCGAAAGCCAGATAGCACCCCGCTAATATCAGCCTTACCGCTCAATAGCCCTTGAATATTAGAAACTGCTCCATCTACTGCCTCACGAATCGGCGTCGCACCTTCTGTAACGCGACCACTACTGATATCGAAAATGTCCTGCTCGATCTTTTCGATGAAGGTCGACATGTCTTCCTGCTGCTCATAACAAGCCTCAATCGTCTCGCGAGAGGTGCGGATCAAGCGACGCAACAGATACTTCTCGTGAACAATTCGTGTAAAGAAGCGTGCGTGGGCTGGGGTTTCGATTCGATTTTGAATCGCATAAATCGCGGCAATACCGCCGACCTCTTCTTCCATGCCGTTCTTACGAAGATAATCCAAGAGAAGAATCTCATCAATCGGGTCACCTGTCTCATACAAAGAAAGAAGCGCTCGAAAGAGCTCTTGGTGAGAGGTCTTAAAAAAATAGTCCGGTGTCAGCTTCGCTTCAATACACTCGGTCAAAATTTCGCGCCCGCCGTCAATCAAGCAGGCAGCCAGCAGGCCTTCTTCGGCCTCAACATTATGCGGTTGCACGCGTATCTCATTCCGCGCGTCATCCGGCTTACGAGTATCACCAAACTTACGGCCGCTTTGGTTGCCGCTGCGAGGAGAATTCTTTTGTTCAGGCGGCATGGGACGAACTAGTGGCTAATCAACCGCACCGAATGGCTTAATCTTCGTTTTCGTCAGAAGCTTCTTCAGCAGTCGCTTCTTCGATTGGATTTTCAGAAACCACTTCAAATTTCAGTTCAACTTCAACACCAGTATGTAGCTTGATGCCAGCAGTGTGTGAGCCGAGAGCCTTGATTGGCTGACCTAAGCCGAGTTGCTTCTTCACTAGCTCGATGCCTTCCTCTTTAAGGCGCTCGATCAAATCATTAGCTGTCACCGCGCCGAACATCTTGCCGCCTTCGCCAGTCTTCACTGCGATTGCAATGCTGGTCTGCTCGATCTGTTCGCCAAGGGTGCGTGCTGATTCGAACTCTTTCTGCTCACGTTTTTCGCGCGCTTTGAGCAGTGACTCGACGTGCTTCTTATTCGCCTGAGTGATAGGCAAAGCTTGCTTGCGCGGAAGCAGGAAATTGCGCGCGTAACCTGCACGCACTGTTACTGTGTCACCCTCGGCGCCGAGGCCTTTGATGGGTTGGAGGAGGAGAACTTCAGAGTTAGCCATGATACGTATAATTTAAACTGTAATGTAAAGAGAGGAGAAAGGATATTTAAAACGGCACGTCCTCATCAAGCGTGTCGTTGTCATTAGAGAAATTTGCTGCTGGAGTTGCTGGAGCGGATGCTGCTGAAGCCGAACGCGCCGGAGGCGAGCTCTTTTCGTAGCCACCACCAGAAGAGCCATCGTCATTATCATCGCGACTGCCGAGAAACTGAAAGTTTTCGAGTACGACGCTCAACTTACTGCGCTTTTGGCCATCAGATTCCCACTGATCGAGCTTCAAACGACCTTCGACCATAATCGGGCGGCCCTTACGCATATATTTGTTAATCACCTCGGCTTGCTTACCGAATGCATCGATATCGACGAAAGTAGTCTCTTCACGCCGCTCACCGTCTTTGGTAGAGTAAACACGCGAAGTCGCCAAACCTAGTTTACAGATCGAATTGCCATTGGCCGTCACGCGCAACTCGGGGTCGCGGGTCAGATTTCCCATTAGGATGACTTTATTAAATGAGGCCATGGCGTTTCAGTTGCAAGGTGAGAAGAAGCGACGGAGTGATCAGACTAAACCGACTGCACGAAGATCCGATTGACACGTTTGTCGAGACGAAGCTTCTCTTGGAGTTGTGCAGGCACAGTGCCTGGGCCATCGAAATAGACTTCGAGGCTGTGGCCTTGAGTGAAGCGACGATCAGCAGCACGCGCGAATTCGCGCATCCCGAGATCTTCACTGTCAGTGACCGTTCCACCGAGTGAAACGAGAATTTCAGTCAAATCAGCCAAAAGCTTAGCGGAATCGTCTTCTGATTCGCGCAGGTCTAGGATGAAAGTAGTTTTGTAGTTGTTTGTAGTCGTTGCGCTCATGCTATGGTGCCGTGCGTTGGTTAATGAAGTTCATGGCGTACTCAGGCTCCTTGTCAATAATGAGCTGAAAATGCTCAAGATAAGTCGGGGTCTGATCCACCAAAAGTTTTTGTTCGTCCTTTGTTAGTTTACTCAAGACGTAATCTGCTAGGTCCATTTCTTTGTGTGGTTTCGCACCAATTCCGATGCGATAGCGAAGAAAGCCTGGCCCAATCTGCGCGAGCAAATCGGTAATCCCATTGTGACCACCTGCGCTACCACCCAAACTGAGCTTAGGCCTGCCGAGTTCGAGGGTGATGTCGTCATAAACGGCGACCAGCGATGAGGTTGGGAGCTTCCGATAACGTAGAATCGCACCTAGTGACCGTCCGCTGGCATTCATGAAGCATTGAGGCTTCACCAGTAAGAGCTTACGCTCTTGGTAGGACACAGTCGCGATTTCCGCTTCGAAACGGGCTTCCGTCTTCCACTCGGCATGCAGCTTCGCCGCTAGTTTCTCAACCAGAGCAAAACCGACATTATGCCGAGTGTTGCGGTATTTAGAGCCCGGATTTCCGAGGCCGGCAATGACCGCTATGGACATTTTAGAAAGAACGAAGAGAGAATCGAAAAAGTTTCTCTCGAAAAAGATTATTCGGCGGCATCGCCTTCAGCAGCGACGTCGTCCTTGACCTTGGAAGCAGGCACTTCGTCAGCAGCCACTTCAACAGTCTCTTCATCAGTCTCTTCAATGACTTCTTCAACAGCAACTGTTGGAGGCTGGCAAGAGACGATCACTTGGATCGGCGTACCGAGGTATTCAACACCATCGTGCACAGGAAGGTCGCTGATGTGAATTGCCGCGCCAACGATGAGATCCTTCACGTCGACTTCAATATGGTCAGGAAGCTTAGATGGACGGCAGCGAATTTCGACTTCGTGCGTTTTGTGATCAATCATACCACCCTCTTTCACGCCAAGCGCATCTGCTTCGCCGATGAGGTGAACCGGCACGTGAGCCACAAAACTCTCACCTCGAGCCACTTCAAGAAAGTCGATGTGATTAATACAATTCTTCACCGCATTACGCTGGATCTCTTGAATGCTGGTCAGAGCAGTCTCGCCCTTATCATCAACCAACTCGATCAGAACAGCGCCGCCGCCGATCGAGCGTTTAAGATCACGAAACTCCACTGCAGATAGCGAAATTGAGCGTGAGTTGCCTTTACTGTATACGCAGGCAGGAATATGACCTTTAGCACGGAGGCGGCGTGCGACGCCACGACCCGTTTTTTCACGGTTGATAATGTTGAGTTTGAACTGTTTCATTGTCTGTAAAATGAGATGAAATGCGCCCCCAGCATGGAGGCTTTTAATATTAGAAAAGCCGCGCACAATAAAATAGGAGTTCGGAAAAGCAACCTAAAGTTTCGGCATTTTTTGAACAGCTAAAAATATCCCCAGTCCGTTACAGCCAGGGGCACAAGAAACTACTCGCAAAAAAGCCAAAATCGGCATTTTTACAATTTTAAACTACGCATGTCACAAGATCCGACACCTCCATTGACTAACGAACGTCGCGAAGCGCTGCGCTCAATTCCATTCGCTCAGGCCCCCTCGCCTAGCTATATTGTCCACTTGGACCAGCTTGAAGCAAACTGTCAGCTGCTACAGTCTGTAGCTAAGCGTTCCGGAGCCAAGGTTCTACTCGCACTCAAAGGCTTCGCGTGCCACAGCACCTTCCCAGTCATCAATCGCTACCTCAGCGGCACGACATCCAGCGGCCTCCATGAGGCTCTACTTGCCCACGAGCTATTCGGCAAAGAAGTGCACGTCTATTCCACTGGCTACAAGGATGCAGAATTGCAACAACTCAGTCGATTTGCACACAGCCTCGTATTCAACTCTGCCCAACAACTCGCCAGAGGCATTGCTCAACTCCCCAAAGAAAACCGCCCAGAACTAGGCCTGCGTATCAACCCCGAATATTCCGCAGTCGAGACGGAGCTCTACGACCCCTGCTCGGCAGCATCCCGACTCGGCACCACACGCACCGCACTCGATCGCGCGCTCTCAAAACTCGCCGACAACCCACTCAAACACATCGACGGGCTACACTTCCACGCACTCTGTGAGCAAGACGCCGATGCGCTCGAACATACTGCCAACGCATTTGAAGCAAAATTCGGGGACCTCATCCCTGGACTCAAATGGCTCAATTTCGGCGGTGGTCACCATATAACTCGGCCCGGTTATGACATCGATCGCCTGTGCCGCACAGTTCAACACTTCCGTGAGCGCTACGACGTGGACGTCTACCTAGAACCAGGCGAAGCTGTGGCGCTCCACACCGGCGTGCTCGTCACCACCGTACTTGACCTCATTGAAGCTGGCGACCAGCAGATCGCTATCCTCGATACCTCGGCCACTTGCCACATGCCGGACGTGCTGGAAATGCCCTACCGCCCTAATATACTCGATGCCGACCAAGCGGGCATCTAGTCACACACATACCGCCTCGGCGGCATGTCCTGCTTGGCGGGCGACGTGATCGGCGACTACTCCTTTACCGAACCGCTACAAATTGGCCAGCGCATCATTTTCCTCGACATGTCCCACTACACCATGGTTAAGAATTCGACCTTTAACGGCGTGCCCTTACCCGCTATCTGCTTATACAGCGAATCATCTGGCCTCCAAACCGTGCGCAGGTTCGGCTATGAAGATTACCGCAACCGTCTCTCATAATAAAGTACAGAGATCAGTCTTGAATAACATTCACTAGATCCTACCCTTTATCTCCAAGTAAATGAAAGCCCTCACTTCATCTGCCATTTTAGGCGGCATTGTGCTACTGTTTTTGGCAATCGCCTCAACTATCTTGATTTTCAATCTACGCTCTCAGCAGGTCGAATCGGCTCAATCGACCACCGAGACTGCTCCATGAAACTAGAAAAACACCCCTTTATTCAAAGTATCTCGGAGCAACGGCGCGATGCCATTCTCGGCGAAATTGAGCTCCTGAAACTGCAGCCAGGCGACACCATCTTCCTAGAAGGTAGCCAAGCCGATGCGCTGTATGTCATCCTAGAAGGCCTCGTTACGTTCACCAAAGTGAGGCCTGACGGCCTGAATCAACCGGTGAGCGCATCCGGCGAAGGCAGCTTCTTTGGGGAAGTCGGCCTATTTACCAGTGAGCACCGCGCACTTAATGCCAGCGCTGAGTCCGAGTGCGTCGTTGGTCGCATTCCAGAAAGCACCGTCAACAAGATCATCGAGGATGCCGCACCGCAGAAAAAAATCCTCGATAGCGTAATTAAGCACCTCAAAAGTACCACCTCCCGCTACATGGAGGAGGTGACACGCAAAGAGAAGCTCTCACTGGTCGGTACTATGATTTCGTCAATCCTGCACGATTTCAAAAACCCCTTTTCCATTATCAGCCTCGGCTCACACATCGTCCAACAGCGCCACGGCAAAAACGATCCCGCGACAGCAAAAATTTGTACTAATATTGAAGCACAAGTCCGCCGCATGTTGGACATGGCCAATGACCTCGCAGCTTTTGCCCGAGGCGATAGTGAAATCGAAATCGCGTATGTTTCGATGGAAAAGCTATTTGAGCATTTCCGCGAACTGAATGCACCGTTCTTTCAAGATGAAAGTGTCACCATTGAGACCAACCCCAACAACGTCTCTCTATCAGGTGACGCCAGTAAACTAATACGCGTGTTACAAAATCTCGTCGGCAATGCGATCGATGCGATTCACCAAACCGAAAAGCCAGGAACCATCGTCATCACTGCAATCGACAAGGGAGATACCATCTACCTCTCGATTTCAGACAACGGTCCAGGCATCCCCAACGAAATTCAAAGTCGCTTCTTTGAACCCTTCGTCACCTTCGATAAGAGCGACGGCACCGGCCTAGGCACCGCAATCGTTCGCTCCATTGTAGACGCTCACCACGGTAATATTATATTCGCAACAAGTGCCTCAGGCACGACCCTGACCATCCAACTCCCCAAAAAACAAAAGGGTGGCTAAGCTCAGTCGGGCACTTCGACATGCTCGCCACATAGATCTCGCTATAGTTTGGCTTCGAGTCACCGCCGTAATCGAGAGACGAATCTGCCTGAGCGTGCCCTGTTTAAGATGCTCGAACCAGCAGAGGCCGACACAGGCTGCATCAGAGTTGTGCATGATTAGCTGTTAATACCCAGCTTCTCGAGAATGCGGTCAAGGTCTTCGTTGCCAAAATATTCGATCGTCAACTTACCTTTTTTCGCCCCGTGCTTGAGCATACAACGGGTATTAAAGTGCTCGCCGATACGTTTCTCTAAGTCACGAATGACGGTCGCCTCGGCCTCAGCCGATTTGACCTTCGCTTTTTTAGAACTACCAGTGCTCTCCTTTAAACGACGCACTTGCTGCTCTGCCTCGCGAACGCTCATACCTGTTTCAATAATTCGCCGCGCGAGTAACTTACGGTGCTCCTCATTTTGTAAACCCAGTAGCACTTTGGCATGCCCAGTCGAAATAAGACGACGACTCAAAAAGCCCTGAATCTCGTTGCCCAGCGAAAGCAAACGTAGCGCATTGGCAATCGACGCACGCCCTTTGCCGACACGCTCGGCCACCGCTTCTTGGGTCAAATCGAAATCACGCACAAGACTCGCATAGCCCAAGGCCTCATCAATCGGATTGAGGTTTTCGCGTTGTAAATTCTCAATCAATGCCAGAGTCGCCGATGACGCATCACTGGCTTCAATCACGCGCGCAGGCACAGTTTTTTTCTTTAAATACTCAAACGCGCGCAAACGCCGCTCGCCAGCAATCAGCTCAAACCGTTTACCCTGCATGCGTACCACGATCGGCTGGAGCAGACCTTCGGATTGAATACTCTTGGCGAGCTCTTCAACATGCTTCGGGTCAATCTCGCGGCGGGGCTGGTAAGGATTAGCCACTAAATTTTTAATCTGGATCTCGCGATATCCGAGCGAGTCCACCGCAGCTGTTGCTGCCACTAAAGGTGTCGCCCGCTTGCCAGTAGCTTTGCTGACTGATGCAGCGACTTTTTTTGGTGCCGCCTGCTTTGCACTGGTACCCGTGGTGCCTGAAATAAGGCCGCCGAGGCCGCGGCCGAGTCTGCTTTTAGAACTTGCCATAATTATTGATCGATGGGGATAAAAATCGTTTCGCCAACACGTAAATCCTTTGCTGGATTCACAATTTTGTTGGCATTCTGGATATGCTTCACAGTCGAGCCATGCTGACGAGCGATCGCGCTAAGCGTATCGCCGCTGCGCACAACGTAAGGCTTTCCTGTTTGTGGATAGTCTTCTGAAAAATGAACTGGTGCTGCGACCTTGGGCGTACTGTGTACCGCTTTTGCCACTGAATTGATCGCTGATTGAGTCTCTTTACCCAGTGCATTGATCTGGCGAGATACTTCGTTGATAATCTGTTTCTTCTGCAACTCATCGGCTTGGCGATATTCTCGGCGGAGCGATTCAATCGCGACTGAAAGGTTGGAAATCTGCGACTGCGTATTCCGATTCGAAGCAGCCGCTGTTACTTGCGACCGGAGTTTGGCGTTCTCTCGGCGCATATCTTCCATTTCAAGGCGGAGTGATTTAAGCTGCTGCGCGAGTAGATTCACATCCTGACTCAAGTTGGCAACAGAGACGCGCAAGTTATCAGACTGCGCGGATAAGGGTGCATTAACTAGAAGGGCTCCTAAAAGAATCGCGAGAGCCGCGCGGAATTGCTTGATCATAAGTTATTTGAAGATTCCAGCACACGGGGAAAAGTCAAAGCCAGAAAATAATGAGATAGAGAAAATCGTGGTGCTTGCTCTTAGCGGCGGAGCATCTATATCAATTTAACTATGGCCACCACTAGCAGCTACTGGGTGCACGACCTCAGCCCCTTCCTAATACGTTTCCCCGAAAATCAACTCGGGCTCGATGGCATCCGCTATTACGGGCTCGCTTACCTACTGGGCTTTCTAGCCGCGTGGGGGCTGCTGCGCGCGTATGACGCCCGCGGCAAGTTCACCATTAATGCAGACGCCCGAGCCACATTAATGACCGCAGTGATTCTCGGCGTGATCGTCGGCGGTCGCCTTGGCTACATGCTATTGTACGATTTGGAAGCATTTTTGCAGAATCCATTGTTAGTACTAAAGGTAAATCAAGGCGGCATGGCCAGCCACGGCGGCTTTGTCGGCGTACTGCTTGCATTAGCTTGGTTCGCGAGAAAATATGACTATAGCTTTTTCAAGCTCGGTGATGTCGTCGTCACCCTTGCACCGCTAGGCCTATGCTTCGGCCGAATTGCCAACTTTATTAATGGCGAACTTTGGGGGCGCGTGACTGAGATGCGCTGGGCAGTGGTCTTTCCCGACAGTCCCATGGTTTATAACGCAGCGCTGCAAATTTTCGCCTCGGAACCGCGGCACCCATCGCAGCTCTATGCCGCAGTTCTGGAGGGTGCTTTACTTTTCGCCTATGCGCAATGGCGCTTCTGGCGCACCAGCACACCTGCTGGGCAACTCGGCGGCGAATTCCTGATCGGCTACGGCATCGTCCGCATCTTCGGCGAACTCTTCCGCGAGCCGGACGCTGCACTAATTATGGGGCTCAGCCGCGGGCAATTCTACTCGATCTTCATGATTATTGCCGGCGCAGTCATCATTCACGTCGCGCGGCGCAAGCAATCGACCGGCAACGCCTAACGAAAGCAGAGCACCGGCACGTGGCAGCGCCGCAATAATTCGGTGGTGGTGCTACCAATTAGCAATTTTCGAATACGACTGTGCCCATAAGCACCTGCCACCAATAGATCGATTTTGGCGCTCTGCACATAGTCCGCGATCGCCGTCTCCGCCTCACCGCTCAGCACTTGGCAGGCGGGATAGAGCCCAGACGCATTCATCATTCGTTCTGCTTCAGCGAGTTGCGCGGCGGCTTGATCTTCTTGATGGCTTTCGGCGACGGACACTACGTGTAGATCAAAGGCGCGAAACAACTCGGAATGCGCCATAAATTCAAGTGCCCGCTGGCAACTGACTCCCCCATCGCAAGCAATTGCGACATGATAAATTGGCCTAAACTCTCGCGAAGTTACCACGCATGGTTTAGTCGAAGCACGCACGACACGCTCTAACATCGAGCCTAGATGCTCGGTCGCAAAATTGGCATTCTCCCCTCGCTTACCAAGCAGAATCATGTCAGCACGCTCGGCATAGTCCTCAATCGCATCGACCAGCATTCCCGTCTCATGATGAAACGTGGTGTAATCCAACACCCCCTCAGTCTCAAAAATCGCCATGGCGGACTCCTCAACAAACTTCGCCTTCCGCACTTCAACCTCTTGAAGTTGGGCGATCATTCCCTCGTATGGTTGAATCCCTAGGCTGCCACTGAGATCGGCGACGACAGGAATCTCAAACTGCCGCAGATCCGTCACATACAGCACTTCAACTTTTGCTCCCAGTTGCTTGGCAAACCATGCGGCATACCGACAACACTCTTGAGAATAATTTGAGCCATCCGTGCAAATAAGTAAATTTTTCATTATCAATTGGGCTTGAGGTTAACACGAGGACGTTCGCTTTTCTTAATTAAAATTATGCAAACAAATGCTATAAATAGCAATACAAAAGCCGCGATTCTGACGAATCGCGGCTTAGTAATAGCAATGTAATTGATAACTATAAACTAGCCTTTCAGCACAAAGTCATCTGGCACCACGACATTCTTACAAACGATCAGCACGCCATCTCGAATCGCGAGATCGACACCCTCGCCAAAGTGGTCAGGCAAACCAGTAGGATCCAGTACCACATTGCGACCGATACGAACATTCTTATCCAAGATCGCATGCTTCACCACGCTACCAGGACCAACACCAATTGCTGGACGGCCCACGGCAACATTCTCACTCAGCTCCTCAACCGTCTCATAAGAATCCGCCCCCAGCATCACAACATCCTTCAAATTCGCGCCGCTATGCACCACCGAGCGCACACCCAATGAACAGCGGTCCAAGCAGCCATTTGTCACGATACAGCCATCCGACACCACCGATCGATTGACCTTACAGGAATTTAGCTTCGAGGCGGGCAAGAGACGAGCACGTGTGTAAATTTTCGCTTCTTCATCAAAGAAATTAAACGGAGGAACTTCGTCGGTAAGACTCAAGTTGGCGTCAAAAAATGCCTTCACAGTCCCGATATCTTCCCAGTACTCATCAAAGACATAACTGCACATCTTCTCCTTACCAAGTAGCCCAGGGATAATTTCCTTACCAAAGTCTGTCGTATCAGTCGCCAGCGCTGCGATCAATGTCTTCGCGTTGAACACGTAAATACCCATTGATGCGAGACAGTAGTCTTTTGTGCCCGGATCATGCATTTTATTACGCACACTTTCACCCACGGCAAGGCCTTGAATCACCTCTGGATCAGTTGGCTTTTCAACAAACTCAGTGATTTCAAGATTATCATCGATGCGCATTAAGCCCAGGCCCTCGGCCTCATCCAGACCGAGCGGTTTCGCGGTGATCGTCACGGCAGCACCCGACGCATCATGCTCACGCACGACATCTGCTAGATCCATGCGGTACAACTGATCACCCGAAAGAATTACATACAGATCGTCTTCCCCCGTTCCGCCGAAGTGGTTCATGTTCTGGCGCACTGCATCTGCGGTGCCTTGATACCAACCGTCACTCGAATCAGTTTGCTCCGCGGATAAAATATCTACACATCCACCACCAAAGGAATCGAATTTATACGACTCTTGAATGTGGCGATGCAGCGACGCGGTATTAAACTGCGTCAAAACATATATCTGATTCATCCCCGCATTGAGGCAATTACTAATAGGAATATCCACCAGTCGATATTTACCTGCAAGCGGCACCGCAGGCTTGCAACGCTCTTTAGTTAAAGGACTTAGGCGCGAGCCGCGACCGCCTCCCATGATAATGCAGATAATCTTACGCTTCTTCATATATATTATTTGGGGTGGACTGAGATAATCAATTGTCTTGATTATTAGCGTGTCTAGACGCTGAATTGAAGCCTTATGTGTGGAATTGTTGGATATATCGGCCGCGATCGAGCGGGAAGTGTTATGCTAGATGGACTGAAGCGCCTAGAATACAGGGGCTACGACTCTTCTGGCGTCGCTATCTGGTCAGTTGACGGCATCAAACAGACTAAGCGCACAGGTCGGGTCGTCGAACTAGAAACCGCATTGGGTGATGATCTGGGCGGCACCCTCGGCATCAGTCACACTCGTTGGGCCACGCACGGCGACGTCACCGAAGCCAATGCGCACCCACATAGCAGTAGTGATGGCAAGATTGCGCTGGTGCATAACGGCGTGATCGAAAATTACGTCGGGATGAAGAAATTCCTGACCGAACAAGGCTATAGCTTTCAGTCTCAGACCGACTCCGAGGCGCTCTGCAACTTGATCGCTTATCACTATGCTAAAGAGCCCGAAGTCGCCGGAAAAAACCGCTTCCTCGAATCAGTTCGAAAGAGTCTCAGTCACGTCGAAGGGACCTACGGCATTGCAGTCATCTGCACAGACTTCCCCGGCGAGCTAATCGGCGCGCGTAAGGGTTCGCCGCTGATCCTCGGCCTAGGCAAAGGTGAAAACCTGCTCGCTAGCGATGTCAACGCGATCACTCACTGCACCCAAAACGTCGTTTATCTGAACGACAATGAAGTCGTGCATCTCTGCGACGACGATTTCTCGATCACCACCGTCAGCAGTAAATCGGTCGAAGCTGTGATCCACCAGGTCGATTGGGACACCTCCGAGGCCGAACTCGGCGACTACGACCATTTTATGCAGAAGGAAATCTTCGAGCAGTCGACCTCGCTAGAGAACGGCATGCGTGGACGTTTCTCTGATGACGGCAGCACCGCCGTATTTGGTGGCTTGAACCTGAATCCGCAGGAACTGCGCCAAATCGACCGCATTCTTTTCCTCGCCTGTGGCACGGCATGGCACTCTTGTCTTGTCGCCGAATACCTAATCGAACGCTATGCTCGCATCCCGGTCGAAGTCGAATACGCCTCCGAGTTTCGCTACCGCAACGCGCCGTTGGATAAAAACACCCTCGTCATCGCCATCAGCCAGTCTGGCGAAACGATCGATACACTCGGCGCACTCCGCGAAGCCAGACGTAAAGGCTACCGCACCCTGGCGATCAACAACAGCGTCGGCTCCACCATTGCTCGCGAGAGCGACGGCGGCATCTATCAACATGCGGGTCCAGAGATCGGCGTTGCATCGACCAAAGCATTCACTTCGCAGATCATGATTTGCGCAATGCTCGCACTCTACCTTGGTCGCCTCCGTGATCTCAGCTATGGCGACGGTGTCGAAATCGTTAAAGCTCTCAAGCAAGTGCCTGCCCAAGTAGAAGAAATCCTTAAGCAGAATGACAAGATCGCGGCCATCGCCAAAAAATACGCGAAGTATGAAGACTGCCTCTTTCTCGGCCGACAGCTCATGTTCCCGATCGCACTGGAAGGAGCACTAAAGCTCAAAGAGATTTCCTACATTCACGCCGAAGGTTACCCAGCGGCGGAGATGAAGCACGGTCCTATCGCACTCATCTGCGAAGAGTGCCCCAGCGTATTCCTTACCACCAGCGGTGAAATCTTTAGTAAGAGCCTAGCCAACTTACAGGAAGTCAAAGCCCGCAAAGGCAAGGTCATCTGCATCGCGACCGAAGGTTGCGAAATCCCCGAAGGTGCGGTCAACGAGATTGTTAGAGTTCCCGAATGCCATGAAATCGTAACGCCAATCCTGATGAGTATCCCGGTCCAACTGCTCAGTTACCACGTTGCACTCGAACGCGGCTGCGATGTCGACAAGCCGCGCAACTTAGCGAAATCCGTCACTGTGGAGTAAGTCAGCAACGACGAATCACTCCAGCCGCTTCCAAACGAAGCGCCAAGGCATCGCCGCCCACTCCACTCCAGCATAATCGACTCCAACACGAGAGGTCGCAACAATTTCGGCGGGGCTGACTTCGCCGTCGACATTCTCTAGCCACAGTCCGCCGACGCGTGTCAGCAGTTGATCGTTAAACGAACTGTTAATCTGGAAGTGCTTGGTTAAACGCCCTGGTCCTTCGACGCCCTCGACAGCTCGAATTAGCACTGCCGCGGGATAGCCCTTCTCGCGGGTGGTGATATTGAGTAACCAATGCACGCCATAACAGAGGTAGATATAGGCCCGTCCAGGTGGACCGAACATCACCACATTGCGCGTCGTCGCGCCGTTGCTGGCATGTGAGGCACGATCCTCAAAACCATCGTAGGCCTCCGTCTCACAAATCCGCGCTCGAATAATTTTACCCGAATCCAGCCGGCGGCACAGTTGCTTACCCAGTAAGTCGCGAGCGACATCGATTGTCGGTCGATCAAAGAAAGCCTTGTTGAGAACGCGCGCCATTAGAAATCACGCATCTTTGTGTCGATCACCAGTGTGACCGGACCATCGTTATGCGCCTCGACCTGCATATTCTCGCCAAAGCAACCGGTCGGCACTTCTTTTCCCAATGTAGTCGAGAGCTCGCGCACAAATTGTTCATACAATAGCACCGCCTGGTCGGGCAAAGCAGCACGATTGAAGGACGGGCGATTGCCTTTGTTTAAACGACCAAAGAGTGTGAACTGACTAATCACCAGCGCCTCACCACCCCCGTCGATTAGAGAGCGATTCATCCGGCCCGTTTCGTCTTCAAAAATGCGTAGCTTTGCAATGCGGCCGACCAGCCATTCGACATCCTCAGCGCCATCCGTATCGCCCACTCCGAGAAAGATTAAGACCCCCGCATTGATTGCCCCCATCGTCGCATCTTTGACCACAACTGATGCTCGGGAGACGCGTTGAATCACTGCTCGCATGGGATAACAATGCGCTCCACCTAGCGTGCTGCCTGATCCACCACGCTCAGGATATATGCCGCCGCCGTTTCGGTGCGCAGCACATTGGCTCCCAAGCGCACCGCCTTAAAGCCCGATTCACGTAGTTGAGCATACTCCGCCACCGAGAAATCCCCCGCTGGGCCGACGGCGACGACCACTTCGTCTAACGAGCCAGCCGCATTCAAAGTTTCGAGCAACGGACGGCTGCCCTCCTCCAGACTTGCCACGATGCGTAGCGCACCTTCAGCGATTGGAGTCGCTTGCAGCCAATCTCCTAAACCACACGGCTCCGACAGCTCGGGCACATAGCTCAAGCCACACTGCTTGCAGGCCTCAATTATCGAGACCTGCCACTTGTCTATCTTCGGCTGGCCGTGCTCCCCTTGATCGGTAAATACAGGTTGAATCACAGAAGCCCCAATTTCCGTCGCCATTCGCAGAATCAGGTCCATCGCTTTGCCCTTAGGAACCGATTGCAGAAGAGTCACGCGCGGCCGCGGTACAGGCATGGTCTCGACAGACTCCACCGCCACACGGACTGCCTTACCATTTGCCACCTCGATCGTCCCTAGGTAGCGGGTGCCCTTACCGTCGAGCACCTCAATCGTCGCGCCCAACTTGGCACGAAACACTCGCACAAGGTGATGACTTTCCCGCGCATCCAGAATCAGGAATCCTTCCCCCACTGTCGCCCCCGTAAATAAAAATGATCGATAACGTGCCATACCCACAACTTGGCGACTTCCACCGCGCCAGACAAGCCCCCCCTCAAATAATCTCTGCAACTCACAAAACGCTTCAATCGACCACTCCCTACTAGCTCCGCGTGGTACCCTACATAATATTAGCCATTCCGACAGAACCTCAGCACCACGACAGGCCTATTCTCCAATTGAAAAGCGGCTACAACCAATGAAATCGCGACAACCATTCGCATTCATTTAAGCGAACAGCCGGCAACCTAGGATTAGTAAATCTGATACAAGTTCCTATTTAGAATTATTCCAATTAGGCTTGCATTCCTTCAATTTTCGACTTTATTGCTACTCAGTCTCATTATTAATGCGATTAAAACTATCCAAGAATAAAAAAACGACTCTCAACCACCGATCCGACCACACATGCAACTATCACCACAATATAAAGAGCTTCTCGACGATGCTCTGGAGCGCAGCGGACAGCGCTCCACCAAGCAGCGCGAGCACATCTTTGCCCTACTGCTGGAAAAACGCGACCACCCAACCGCGGACGAAATCTATGCCCGCGCCCGTGAAGGCATGCCCTCGATCTCATTGGCCACGGTTTATAACTGCCTCGAGACACTGACCGACACCAGCCTCATTCGCCAAGTCAACTTCGAGCGCGAACCAACCCGCTACTGCCCCAACCTCACGCAGCACGCCCACTTTTATTGCCGAGAAAGCGGTGAGATTGTCGATATTGAACTATCCGACAAATTGATCTCCGAACTAATGGCCACTCTACCGGAAGGCTTTTCAGCGCAGCATATCGACATCGCCTACGACGGTAAATGCGGCGAGTGCCACGACTAACTTTCAACTAATTTATAATTAAAATACAATGAACACGCTCGAAATCAAAAATCTCAGTGTCTCAATCGATGGCCAAGCCATCCTTAAAGACTTCAATCTCACTGTTCCTAAGGGTGAAGTGCACGCACTGATGGGCCCAAATGGCACCGGTAAGAGCACGCTCGCCAAGGTCATGGCTGGCCACGAAGACTATACCGTTGAAAGCGGCGAGATCCTACTCGACGGCGTTAACATCCTCGGTGCTGCACCTGACGAAATCGCCAAGGCTGGCCTGTTCCTTGCATTTCAATACCCTCTCGAAATCCCTGGTGTTTCGATCGCTAATTTCATCCGCGCCGCTCGCCAAGCACGCCTCCCCGAAGGCGAAGACATCAATGCAGTCGACTACTACAAAGAGCTCTACGCCAAGATGGATGCCCTCAAAATGGATCGTAAGTTCACTGCACGTTCCCTCAACGAAGGCTTTTCTGGTGGCGAGAAAAAGCGCTGCGAGATCCTGCAAATGTCGATGCTCGATCCAAAGTATTGTGTAATGGATGAGACCGACTCTGGGCTAGACATTGACGCACTCCGCATCGTTTCCGAAGGAGTGAACATGATGCGCGCTGAAGACCGTGCCTTCCTCATCATCACACACTACCAACGCCTGCTCGACTATATCGTGCCGGACGTTGTGCACGTCATGTTCGACGGACGTATCGTTCACAGTGGCGACGCCGAACTCGCCAAAGAGCTCGAATCCAAAGGCTACGACTGGGTCAAACAAGCATTCGTTACCGCAACTGCGTAAGCGCGAGCTCTTCGCCAATACCAATTAGCTATTAACCATTACTTTATATGTCTGAAACAGATACAGAAATTCAAGACGAAGCCATCAACGTCGATACCGAGAAAGGAAACTTTAAGTATCCTGAAAACTACGAATTCGATGCTGGCGTGGGCCTCACCGAGGACACGGTCAAATACATCTCCAACGTCAAAGACGAAGATCAGTGGATCCTCGACTTCCGCCTCAAGGCACTCGAGATCTTCCAGAAGAAGCCGATGCCGACCAAGTGGGCTGATAAGGACCTCGAAAATATCCACTTCGACGAGATTCGCTACTACCTTTCCAAAGGCCAAGTGCCCGCGCGCACATGGGACGAAGTGCCCGACGACGTAAAGGAAACTTTTGAACGCCTCGGCATCCCAGAGCAGGAGCGAAAGTTCCTCGCCGGAGTGGAAGCACAGTTCGACTCTGAAGCCTCGTACTCTCGCATGAAGGAGGACCTTGAAAAAGAAGGTGTCATCTTTGTGGGTTCCACCGAAGGCCTGATGAAGTATCCGGAAATCTTCAAACCCTACTTCGGCAAAGTCATCCCGACTTCGGACAATAAATTCTCCGCGCTCAACAGTGCGACCTTCTCTGGCGGCAGCTTCATCTACGTGCCCAAGGGCGTGAAGCTCAAACAACCACTACAAGCCTACTTTCGTATCAACGCGGAAAACTTCGGCCAGTTTGAGCGTACGCTCATCATCGCCGACGAAGGAGCCGAGATCACTTATATGGAGGGCTGTACCGCGCCTAAATTCGAAACCGCTACATTACATAGCGCCGTGGTCGAGCTCGTTGCTCTCAAAGGTGCCAAAATTCAGTACATTACGGTCCAGAACTGGTCGTCTAATGTCTTCAATCTGGTCACCAAGCGCGGCATGGCTGACGAAGGTGCCGAAGTGAAATGGATCGACTGCAACATCGGCTCACGCCTCACCATGAAGTATCCTGGCGTGGTCCTTAAGGGCAAGGGCGCCCGCGGCGAAGTCCTCTCCATCGCACTTGCCAACGATGGTCAGCACCAAGACACCGGCGCAAAAATGATGCACCTCGCTGACAATACCACTAGTAACATCATCTCCAAGTCGATCTCGATCGGCAAAGGACGTTCCACTTATCGCGGTCAAGTGCACATGCCAAAGCACCTCAAGAATTGTAAGAACAATACCGAGTGTGACGCATTACTGATCAACACCAACAGCCGTACCGATACCTATCCTGCGATCACCACACGTGGTGAAAACAATACTGTGCAGCACGAAGCCAGCGTCTCAAAAGTAAGCGCTGAGCAAATCTTCTACATGATGCAACGCGGCCTCAACGAAGGCGAAGCTATGAGCCTCGCGGTGAACGGTTTCGTCAACGAATTGATGAAAGCCTTCCCCATGGAATACTCCGTCGAGCTCAAGCGCCTCATCGACATGGAAATGGAAGGCAGCGTCGGGTAACCCCGTGGCCTCGATCGTAAGGTCAGGGATTTACGGACATCGAACGTTCAACTTTGAATACAAAAATGACTACAGTTTTGGAACAAGCAACAAATACCACCAACCAACCTGCATGGCTCAGTGCCCGCCGCGACGGCGGCAAAGCTCAATTTGAGATGCTGCCCGCGCCCACCGCACGCGATGAGCGATGGCGATTTGCTTCAGTCGGCAAGCTCAGCATCGACGGCTTTGCCCCTGCAGCAAATCCCACAGCAGACACCCTTACCGGGCTTGTCGGGCGCTCAAACCTGGTAAGCGACCGCGCTGGTCAACTTGTATTCGCCGACGATATGCAAGCGCAGTTCGAAGGTATCAGCGAGCAACTCGCCGCACAGGGGGTCATCTACTTGCCCGTGCTTGACGCCATTGCACAGCACCCCGAGTTGATGGAGAAATACTTTCTTCAAGAATCTACAGAGTTGGGTTCAGAAAAATACTTCGGCCTACACGCAGAGCTTGTCAAAGCAGGCTCTATCCTCTTCGTCCCTAAGGGCGTCGAAATTGAAAAGCCGTTCGTCAATTACTACTGGACTAGCGGCGAGAAGGCGGCCGTTTTCCCACATACATTAATTATTGCAGAGGCTAATTCGAATGCCTCGGTGGTCGATATTTTCTTCTCCGAAACTGCAACGAACCAAGCCCTGAACGTCTCGGTGTCGAACATCCATGCAGCCAACGGCGCCAAGGTTTTCCGCAAGGTCGTGCAAGACTGGAATGAAAAAACCGTCTCCTTCCAACTCGACACCACGATTGCCGAGCGCGACACATTGGTGAAGAACGTCGCCGTCAACATCGGTGCTGAACGTGCACGTTTTGAAAATCAAACACGTATCGAAGGTCCTGGCGCAGACGTGAAGATGTATTCCCTCACCGTCGCCGAAGAGACGCAGGAGTTCGACCAACGTACTTTCCAGACGCACAACGCCGGCAATGCTGTATCCGACTTGCTGTATAAGAATGCATTGCTCGACAACGCACGCACGATCTTTTCCGGCTTGATCAAAGTCGCCGAAGGCGCGCAACAGACCGATGCCTATCAAACCAACCGTAACTTGCTCCTCGACCCAACCGCCGAGGCCAATGCGCTCCCAGGCCTAGAAATCCTAGCAAACGATGTGAAGTGCTCACACGGTGCCACAACAGGTAATGTCGATTCCGAAGAGCTATTCTACATGATGCAGCGTGGCATTGCCAAGCGCGACGCGATGAAGCTCATGGTATTCGGCTTTTTCGAGGAAGTGATCGAGAAAGTCGATAGCGACGAACTCGCCGATAACCTGCGCGAACTCATCCGCAACAAGTTCGAATCGAAAATTCATTAAAAAGTCCTGATCTTAATCTTATTCCTACTCTTAATCCTCGCTCGTAGCAGAATGAATTAAGATTAAGAATGGAGCACTTTCACTCTCACCATCACTCATTCCATGCCAGACGATCAAGTAACACTCACTCGCGAAGTTGAAGTCACGCTCATCCCGCAAGGCACACCAATGACCTTGCCCGAAGGCGAGACTGTCACCGTCACGCACCGCCTCGGCGGCAATTTCACCGTCATGACGCATAACGGAATGTTCCGCATCAGCGGTGCCAACGCCGATGCCATCGGCGAAAAAGTTTCCTCAGCAACCCAAGTAGCCGAATCTGAAGGTGCCAATGATCCCGTCAGCAACGACGATCTCTGGGAAGCCCTAAAGACTGTATTCGATCCCGAAATTCCGGTCAATATCGTCGACCTGGGATTAGTTTACTCCTTGGAGTGCAGTCCACGCGAAGCCGGCGGACATAAGGTAGCCATGCAAATGACGCTGACCGCACCTGGTTGCGGCATGGGGCCTGTGATCGCTGAAGATGCGCAGATGCGCTTGCAAACAGTTCCAGGAGTCGCCGAAGCCGAAGTCGACATCGTCTGGGATCCACCTTGGAACCAAGACATGATCACCGAGGAAGGCAAAATGGTACTCGGGTTAATCTAACTTTTCGAAAAGACACTCTCTTCACCTTACGGGTCGCGCAAGCGACCCGTTTTTGTGTCTCTAGAGAATACACTTCTGGCATGAAACCTCAATTAAAGTGGCTTCAATAAAAGAACTTCCCTAGCGCCGAGGCCGATGACTCGGCCAACACTACATTCGGACGGAGAGTGAAAGATAAATAATTGTCTAATGAAACTCTAATAAATTAATTTAAAATTGACAAATATTGACGTTGTTTAACATTGTTATTTCCAATCTATATATTTGTTATTATGAGAATCAATAAAACCCTTTTATGTGCCAAAATACTAATCACATTAGCCAACCTTACATTCGCTCAAACAGTAATTCTTAATTTTAATAGTGCGCAAATTCCTACATCTGGCGGAAACTTATTTTTGCTGGGATCAGGGACAGGTTCAACAAATGCATTTTTAAGTGATCGTTTCGAAAACTACAACAGCACTCAATTTGAAATACAGAGCATACCAACATTCGGAACGCTAACTGTCACGGCTGCAACAAGCGGTACTGGATTTTTAAATGTCACCACGACTGGTTTAGGTGAAGGCGGTAGTGGCATTAACAACAGCAATGAGTTCATTTCATTTACTTTCAGTGAGGACATCGAAATCACATTCTTAGATTTCAATGCAATCACTGGGACGGAAAGCGTCGAGTTGTTGATCGAGGCTAACAGTCTCGGCACTTTTCTAAATGATACAGTCGTCGAAAATATAGCAGACTTCACGGCTCCAAGTAATATAACTGCAAGTATATCTTTAGCCCAAGGTGAAGCGTTTATCATGAAACATGTGTCTGGGGCGTATGATCTTGAAAGAATCGGCTTCACCGTCGTACCCGAACCCAGTACATACGCACTACTCTTTGGTTGCTGCGCACTTGCCCTTGCGATGATTCGCCGCCGCTAGAGTAAGCGCTCGCACGTCACTGACAAAAAGAGCCTTTTCGATTTCGTCTCAATCAGTTCCAGCGTTATTATAGCAGCGTATGAATGTTCACTACCACCATGCCTGCATTTTGCGCGGCTTGAATACCTAGTGCGGTATCTTCAAAGGCATGACAGCGCTGCGGATCGATGCCGATTAACTGAGCCGCACGCAAGTAGGCATCGGGCGCTGGCTTTGAATTACTCACACACTCCGAACCGACCACCGCGCCGAACCATTCACGGATCCCCAGCGACTTGAGTATCCGCTCCGCCACCCATTTGGGGCTGCCGGTAGCAATCGCCATCGGCAGATGCTCGAAATGAGCCTCGGCAATTGCCTGCACCGGGATCACTGGTTGCACCGCGCCCAACAGCTCCATGAACAACGTTTCTTTCACCTCTGCGATCGAGATTACATCAACGACCTTGCCCTGCTCTTTAGCGAGCAGCTCAATAATCTCTGAGGCAGGCACACCGCCGAGCGCGTAGAAACGCTCCTCAGATAGCACTAATCCATGTTCCGCCATCGACTGAGACCATGCGGCAAAATGCGTCGGCATGGTGTCAGCCAAAGTACCGTCTAGATCGAAAATCAAACCGTCATACTCGTGGTGCAGGTTCTTCATCGCCCCTAATAGGAAGGGTAATTCAAGCATAGCAAGCGAAACCACTAAGCCTGTGAGCATGAAGGCTCGCCACTCTCAGAATTTTCGCTTTCAATTCACTGACAGGTCTATTTTCAATATGTTACGCTCTCTACGAAATGCATTCATCACAGGCATCGTCGTCATTCTGCCACTCGGCGTGACGATAATTGCCATCCGCTTCCTGCTCGATAAAATCGGCACACCCGCCAGTAAATACTTCTTTTGGTTTCTCGATCCCGAGCTCAAATCGATGCCTATTGTGCAGGTCGGCCTTGAGTTCATTTCCGTGCTGGTCGTGCTGTTGCTCATTACTTTACTCGGCTACGGTTCGCGCATCTTTATCGGCCGCATCCTTCTCAATAGCATGGAACTTCTGCTGGATCGATTGCCCTTCATCAGCACGGTCTATCGCTCCGTCAAACAAATCGTCCAAACCTTCAGCCAACAAAAGAAGGCTGTCTTTCAAGAAGTCGTCCTCATCGAATATCCGCGCAAACGTTGCTACGTGCTCGGTTTCCTCACCAGCACCGCAAAAGGCGAGACGCAAGACGTCACCGGCGAACATATCGTCAACGTTTTCGTGCCCACCACGCCCAATCCTACCAGTGGTTTCTTGCTGATGCTACCCGAAGAAGACATCACACGCTTGGACATGGAAATCACCGATGGCATGAAGCTCATCATCTCCGGCGGTGCAGTAGTGCCGAACAGCGCGAGCGGCGAAGCCGTACTCATTAACAATCCGGCAGAAGCCAGCGCCACCGCATGAGCGCACCGGCCGTGACCGAACGCGCACTGGTGCTGCGCATCGCTGCCAGTGGCGAGTCCTTTCATAAAATCGACATTCTCACCGCTGAAAGCGGCACCTTTCTTTGCCTGAAGCGACTCTCGAAGAACCGCGCGCAGAGTACCGATCCGGATCTATTCGATACCGCCGACATACAACTGGACACCTCAAAGCAAGGCACGGCTCGTTTTGTTAAAGACTACCAACTCGTGCACCGCCATAGCGCTATCGGCCAATCATATCGCAAACTTCAACACGCCTCGGATTTCTGTGCGCTCATTGCTCAAAATGGCCCGTATATGGGCGATTCCGCAGCGCTCTACCATATTACCGAACGTACCCTAGACGCCTTCGCCGAGCGTGCACTTCCAGCTATTGTTTTTCTAAAAGCGATCTACATCTTACTTAAAGACGAAGGCTATCCGGTGCGCGAAGCGTGGTGGCCTCAACTTCCAGCTACTTTACGCGAGCCGGCCAAGCAATTGATTTACCCACCCACGCCCGACACAGCCGCCGCCGAACAACTGGAAGCGTGTGCACAGATCAGCCGTAACCTCTGCCACTGGCTCCGTCGCGAAACTGACTTAATGTTGCCAAGCAGTTTACAGTAGAAGCGTGCTTCCAGCCGCTTTCCTCATCCACTGTGCAAGCGGCAGGATGCCGCTTCTATTTTTTAGCCTACTGATCACCCGCATTGTAGCTTGCGATCCATGCAGCGCTCCACTCCGCATAATCATCTGCCTCAATGTGAGCACGAGCCTGCGCCATCAGATCCAAGAAAAAATGCGTGTTGTGAATCGACAACAAAGTGTGTGCCAGTAGCTCCTTTGCCATCACCAGATGGCGCAAGTATGAACGGCTAAAGTTCTTACAGGTGTAATTATCCGCTTCCATAATTGGCTTCGGATCGTGCTTAAACTTCTCATTCTTGAGGTTCAGCACACCGTCTGGGGTAAACACAGAGGCATGACGCGCGAGCCGTGTCGGCATCACACAGTCGAACATATCCATGCCCAGACCGACCATCTTCAATAACTGCGGAGGCGTGCCCACACCCATTACATAGCGCGGCTTTTCCTTCGGCATCACCTGAGCAGTCGCTGCCACTTGACGAATCATCTCTTCTTCTGGCTCACCGACACTGACTCCGCCAATTGCATAACCAGGAAAATTCATCTTTGCCAATTCACGACCACAGTGCTGGCGCAAGTCATCATAAATAGAGCCCTGAATAATCCCGAACACATGGTGCCCAGATTCCAAAAAGCCATCGTTTGTCGCATGGTCTAAAAACTCACCCGCCCAGCGAATCGTGCGAGCGACAGCCGCTTCGCACTCCTCCCGCTCGCATGGATACGGCGGGCACTCGTCGAGCACCATCGCGATATCCGTATCCAGATCCTTCTGAATTTCGAAGCAATTCTTCGGTCCGAGAAACAACTTACGCCCATCGAGGTGCGAACGAAACTCGATGCCCTCTTCGGTGATCTTGCGAAGTTTGGAGAGACTGAATACTTGGAAGCCACCGCTATCAGTTAAAATCGGGCCCTTCCAGTTCATAAATTTATGCAGCCCACCCATTTCTTTTACCAGATCAGAGCCAGGACGTATATTTAAGTGATAAGTATTGCCCAAAATAATCTGTGATCCGACCTCTTCAATCTGGGCTGGCGTCATCCCTTTCACAGTCGCCTGAGTGCCAACCGGCATGAAAATCGGAGTCTGAATATCCCCATGACGGGTTTTAAGGACACCACGACGGGCCGATCCGGATTCTTTTAGCAATGTGAACATAGGGAGGAACTAAAAACATCGCAGGATGGACGTCCAACATCGAATTGTTGATTTTTTAAAGATCGTACAACTCCAGACGAGAGGTATGCGAAGTTCGAAGTTGAATGTTCAAGGTTCGCCGTTCTTAGTCATCTCTCTTAATGAGTCTCGACATTCCAAGTATCCAACAAATTGACGGCAGCGGCCTGCGCTTTGCTATCATTGCCTCGCGCTATAATGAAGCGTTGGTCGACTCACTCGTTCAGCATGCCAGTGCCACAATTACCGCTGCAGGTGCAGAGGCCCCTCTGATCGAGCGTGTCCCTGGAGCCGCCGAGCTTCCCTACGCAGCTTCAGCCGTAGCCAACCACTCTCAATTCGACGCCATCATCGTGATCGGTGTCGTCATCGCTGGTGACACCAATCACCACGAGATCATCGGTGACAGTACTGCCACTGCCTTACTCAACGTCAGTATTGCTCAAAAAGTACCTGTCATTAACGGCATTCTAGTCGTCAAAGATCGCGCACAAGCAGAGGCTCGCGCCGGAGAAACCATCAATCGTGGTAAAGAATTTGCCCAAGCAGCCCTCGAAATGGCTCAATTTACACAAAAATGGAAGACAACCAACCAGTAACCCGCCGCTCACAACGCCGTGAAAACCGCATGTGCACCGTGCAGTTCCTCTACCAATGGGAGTCGAACAAGCCGAAAGTCCTTGCGGACGACGTCTGCCAGTTCTTCGAAAATCAGGAAGAAGATCGCGCCTATTACGCTTTTGCCGAAGAGCTCGCGCTCGGAACCATTGAAAATGTCGAAGTTATCGATGGCCACATCAACGAACACGCCAATAACTGGACATTTGATCGAATCGCCAAGGTCGATCTCGCCATCCTGCGCCTCGCCATTTACGAATTGCTCTATCGCACCGACATCCCCCCGATCGTCAGCATCAATGAAGCGATCGATCTCAGTAAGGTCTTTTCAAATCCGGACTCCAAACGCTTCATCAACGGGATCTTGGATAAAATGAAAGACAAAATCACACGACCACTGCGTAAAGCAGCGGACTAAGGAATCGACCGATGCGTAGTCTCTTTAAAAAATTCAAAGAGGGGCTCAAGCGCCAGACCCCTACTTTCCACAAGGCTTTTGATGACGTCTTCTCCGGCGCCAAGCTAGATCCAGACGCGCTCGATCAACTCGAAGAAGCCCTCTACACCGCGGATTTCGGCGTTGAAACTGTAGAGGAAATCATCGACGAGATCCAAGCCGCATACAAAGCCGACAAGGAAATCCGTGGCGAAGACGCGGCCAAGATCGGCGCCACCGTACTCACTCGAGTACTCGAAGGCTCCGAAGGCACTGTCAACGTCGGCCAGCACAAGCCCGAAGTCATTTGCCTCATCGGCGTCAACGGCTCTGGGAAGACGACCACTACCGCCAAGCTCGGGCACTTGTACCAAAATGAAGGCTACAGCTTGCTAATTGGCGCGTGCGACACTTTCCGTGCCGCAGCCAACGAACAGATCAAACACTGGGCCGATCAGCTGAAGGTCGACATCGTCGCCAGCCATCACGGCGCCGACTCTGCCGCCGTCGCCTTTGATGCGTATGAAGCCGCCAAAAGCCGAGGCCGCGACATCGTGATTCTCGACACCGCAGGTCGCTTGCATACCAAGAGCAACCTAATGAAGGAGCTCGAAAAATTAAAACGCGTCATCCAGAAACAAGACCCCGCAGCGCCACACCACAGTTGGTTGGTCGTCGACGGTAGTCTTGGCTCCAACTCGATTGAGCAAGCACGCGTCTTTAACGAAACCTTCCCTCTCACAGGGCTGATCGTCACTAAGCTCGACGGTAGCAGCCGCGGTGGAGCACTCGTCGGCATCTACCGTGAATTGAAGCTGCCAATTTACTTCGTCGGCCTCGGCGAACAACCCGACGACCTACAGCCCTTCTCGGCGAAAAACTACGCCAACGCCATTTTCGGAATTACTGATGATGCGTAGGGGCTTTGCTTGCAAAGACCGCACCTAATATTTTAGCATTTAGCCCTTCTTGAGATCCAGCAAGCTCGAACCCACCACCACGACTAACATGAGCACCATCGCAACACTCACCGTCGAACTCACCGAACGCGCTTATCCAATTCATTTCAGCGACAGTCTGAATGCATTGAAAAACGACGTCGCGGCCCTTCGCGCGGCTGGTCGTAGCGTCCGAGTGCTGAGCGATGCAAAGGTACTTGCCGCTCAATCTCACGTCCTCGAACAGGCGGGTTTCGAAAATGCCGAAATACTCAGCCTACCGTCTGGTGAAACGACTAAGTCAGTCGAATTTTTCAGCCAAGCCCTCAGCTTCCTCGCGGGGCAAGCCGCCAACCGCGACTGCGCCTTATTCGCATTCGGCGGCGGTGTGATCGGCGACCTTTCTGGCTACGTGGCAGCCAGCTACCTGCGTGGCATCGATTTTTACCAAATCCCTACCACCCTGCTCTCGATGGTCGATAGCTCAGTCGGCGGCAAGACCGGGATCAACCTCCCAGAAGGTAAAAACCTTGTTGGCGCATTTTGGCAGCCCAAAGCCGTGTATATCGAAACCCGCCTGTTGGAAACCTTACCGTCCCGCGAATTCACAGCAGGAATGGCAGAGGTCATCAAGTACGGCATGCTCTACGACTCCAATTTCTTCAAGGAGTTGGAGCAAGTCAACACACTCAGCGCTAGCTCTCCTGAACTCGCTGCCATCGTTCGTCGTTGCTGCGCAATCAAAGCAGAGATCGTCGCCGACGATGAAAAAGAGACCGCTGCGTCCGGTGGTCGTGCGCTACTTAATCTTGGGCACACCTTTGCTCACGCAATCGAGAATGTGGCTGGCTATGGTCATTATTTACACGGTGAAGCGGTCGGCATCGGCCTCAACCTAGCCACCCATCTTTCAGCCGAAATCGGCCAAATTGATGCCAGCGATATCGCTCGTGCGAAGACACTGATCGAGCGCTACGGCCTCCCGACTGCGCTCAAGTCACCACTGCCGATCTCCGACCTAATGGCCGCAATGCAGCGCGACAAAAAGAACCGTGGCGGAAAGCTGCGCCTTGTCAGCATGCAAGCTCTCGGACAAGCCGTGACCACCGACGGAGTCGATGGCGCACTGATTGAAGCACTTTGGAAAACAATCGGCGCGGAATAATCCGATGCAGCCCGAAATCAAGCGAAGCAAAGAAACGGACGAGTTCGAAACCTCCGAGCTCTGCTCGATTTTGGAAGTGTCTAACGATCCCGATGATCCAGCTGTTTCGATCGCCCGTGCACGCGTCAAGCCAGGCGTCATCACCGAATGGCACAAACTCAAAGCGACTGCTGAGCGCTATCTGATCATTTCCGGCCGAGGCCGCGTGGAAGTCGGCACGCTGGAAGCAACTGATGTCAGCGAAGGTGATGTCATCCGCATCCCTGCTGATACACGCCAACGCATCACCAACACTGGCGACACAGATTTGATCTTCTACGCGATCTGCACGCCACGCTTCAAAGCAGCGCACTACCAGGCACTTAAACTGTAGCAACAAACCCGGGCGAGGTCTGCGTATCTACAGGATCAGCGCTATCGGCGTATCCGCAGTAAGCGACCAATCCCAAAACCAGCTACAGCTGAAATCGCGATAATCAAAAACAGAGGCAACTGAATGTGCACCGCGATAAAGCTCAGCGTCACTTCCTTGCTGTTTTGGAAGATCAGCACAATTAACAGGGTCAATAAGACCGATCCGATAATGATGCGGGTGTTCTGCTTATTCAGTTTCATTCCTGGATTTTAAGCACGATAAAGTGATTCATTTCGTTATGCCAAATATACAAACGATTGATGCCTACTTGAAGTTGTGCCTCAAAAGCCTCGGGCGTTGTCACTGCTGCGCCATTCACTTCAAGAATTACCATTCCACGAGCCATTAAATCCGCATGCGGAGATTCTGCGAGAACATCGCTAATCAGCACACCATCGACTTCATCCGGGATGCCGAGGCTTTTACGTATGCGCTTATCAATCGCCTCTAACAGAACGCCATCGAGAATACCCTGCTCCACTTCAGCGCTCGCCACTGAGCCACTCAATCTCCCGAGTACCACCGACAACAACAGCGTCTCATTTTGACGAATCAGCGCGACCTCTACTTTGCGCCCTGGACGCATCTGCGAAACGACCAGTCGGAGCTGGGGTGCCGATTCAATCTCTACATCATCGACTTTCAAAATAATGTCGCCGTGCCGAATCCCACCCTTCTCTGCCGGCGAACCTGCTTGCACTTGATTGACCAACGCACCACGCGTGGATGGCAAATCAAAGGCGTCTGCCAAGTCTGGGGTCAAATTCACGGGAATCAATCCGAGCAAGCCTCGTGGCACTTCGCCCGACTCGATTAGGTTCGTCACCACATTCAGCACCATGTTGGTCGGAATCGCGAAGCCGATGCCGATACTCCCCCCCGAACCAGAGACGATTGCAGTATTAATCCCAACCAACCGGCCAGCAGCATCGATCAATGCTCCGCCAGAATTCCCCAAATTCACTGATGCATCGGTCTGAATGAAATTCTCATATGCACCAGGTCCGAGAATACCAGACGAATCACGACCTAGCGCAGAGATGATTCCGCGCGTAGCGGTTAGGCCGACGTCCAAAGGATTACCAATCGCAAATACAATATCGCCGACACGCAACTTGGCGCTGTCTGCTATCGTCACAATCGGCAGCGCCTCCTCTGGCTCGATTTTCAAAATTGCTACATCAGTCTTCTCATCGGATCCGATAAGAGTCGCTACATACTCGATACCATTACTTAGACGCACGCGAATCTCATCTGCGGCTTTGCCATGGTGTACTTGCACCACATGATGATTTGTTACGATGTAGCCGTCCTCTGAAATAATCACTCCGGAGCCCACCCCGACTCGCTCGAGACGCTCTGTTTGATCGGGCTCGGTGCCTGGCAGTGGACGTCCCCACTGGCGAAATAAATCCTGAATGCCCTGCGGCGCACGCTGGTAATACGACGACTGAATAATTTGCGATGAATACACCGCTACAACGGATGGTGTCGCTTTTTCCAGCACATCGGCATACGATACGACTGGCACTTCCCCGATCGCTGTGACCAAACGCGTATCTTCGATAACTCGAAGCTCCGGATTTTTTTCTGCCGCAAGGAGCGACGAGATAATGATACCGCTAAAGAAGATAAAGAAGGTAAGTCTCATATTAAGTATTAGGTTTCGTCATTTCGACAGAAGTCAATCTACTCGGTTCCGCAAGAGCAACACTTTGAAAAAAAAGGTAATGAAAGGGCCCGCGACGTCCCCCAAGAAAACGCATACGCGACCACAGCTCTGGATACATACCGCTTAGGGACACGCGCCACTACCAATCAAAAAACTGAGGTATCTTTAAACGTGCATTTACCACGAAATAAATAGTAATATAAATAATATTCAAGGTATTGTCTGCCTGTGGTCCTTTACCTCTAAAAGTATACGCGATCAGCCTCATTGCCTCAACCAGCAGATTTACGGATTTTATCATGTTATCACTCTCTACTACCACTGGCTATGCAATCCGTGCGCTGAGTTGCCTAGGCCCTCCCGATGGTCCACCAATGCTAGTCAAAGACATCGCCGCGCAATCCGACGTCTCAAAATTCTACCTTGCAAAGATAATCAGTCGCCTAAGTCAAGCGGGGTTGGTCAAGTGTAAGCGTGGTTACACTGGCGGTGTTCAACTCGCCCGCCCAGCAGAACAAATCAGCCTACTAGATGTGAGCCGTGCAATTGAGGGCGAAGCGTGGACTGAGAGCTGCCTGCTAGGCATCGCACAATGCTCCGACGAACACGCCTGCCCGCTGCACCACTTCTGGAAGAATACGCGATCCGAGATCAGAAAAAATCTAGCCGAAACTTCGCTAAAAGACTCGATAGAATTTGAATCTCATCAGAAAAAAAATCGTACTTCGTAATTCTAGATAGAGGCAGAAGTGCGTGCCTCAAGAATAGTCGTTTATCTACGAGAATTAAGCTTCCGAAGGTAAACGTTACGCGTATTAGCCTTGGGAATAAATTAAATTCGCTCCCCTTACGCTAATCAATCCTCGTATTTAATCTTCGATTGCCTTAACCATTAAAAGAGTCACTTGTCTTGCAGCCTAAACAATTAAGCACAGCGAATGAAGACCTCCCTCAACGCAATTGAACAAGCCAAAGTTCTCATCGTAGATGACGAGCCTCACAACCTGCAATTAGTGAGTGAAATATTAAACCTACAGGGCATGCCGGTCGTACTTGCGATACAAGGAGACGAGGCCATAGAAATTGCCAGAGAGCAACAACCCGCACTCATCTTACTGGATATTATGATGCCAGGGCTAGATGGCCTGACTGTGTGCAAAATACTCAAGTCTGACAAAGCAACCAAATCGATTCCAATCATATTCTTAACCGCCGCCACCGAAGTCATTGATTTAGTCAGCGCTTTTGCTGCAGGCGGTGTTGATTACATCAAAAAGCCTTTTATCCGAGAAGAGTTACTCGCCCGCGTTCAGACACACATCAGCCTCAACCAAGCGCGCCAACAACTTAAAGCACTCTACCAGCAAAAAACAGATCTGCTAACGACACTTGCGCATGACGTTAAAAACCCGACAGGCGCTATCGAGGGCCTAGCGACGCTGATGATGGAGGACATCAAAGAAGGTAATCAAGACTCGCACGAATTCTACTCGATGCTTGAACTAACACAACAAAGCGCCAGAGGGATGACTGATTTCGTCAACGACATCCTCGATGAGGAGACACGTAACCAAGGTGAGGTACCAGAATTTACAAAAGCTCAAATTAATGTCGCAGAAATTGTCGACCACTTGGTGAAACTAAATGCCGTTCAATCGAACGAGAAGGGAATTCGCCTCATATATGAGCCGAAATTTAAGCCGATGGTACATATCAGCCGACGTATTCTAACTGGCATGTTTGATAACATCATCAGTAATGCCGTTAAATACTCGCGAAACAACTCGGAGGTCATCGTCCATCTGGTGCCAGCCGAATCCCAGCCAAACGGCTTCCGTTTCGAAGTCCACGACAGTGCCTGTCTGATTACCCCTGAAAACCGAAAAGCACTCTTCAAGAAATTCACAAAAGGCACCGCGGTCCCGATTGGTAAAAGCTCTTCTCATGGAATCGGCCTAGCGATTGTAAAGCGCTTAGTTGATCTATACAATGGCGACATCGGCGTGCGAGAGCGAGTGGATGGCGAGGGCAATGTATTCTACATAGAAATACCTCTAGAATCGTAGAGTGCCACAGAAACAATACCGACAAAGAGCGACCCAACTCAGTCGGCACTGCTTACCTGTCTTTCAATTGACTTGATTTTAATCGCTATACCTATCCACGCTTAATGGGCTCGCATGAAAGCTTTGATTGCGGCCGGAGTCGGCTCGACTGTGTGCTTTACAATCTCTCGGGCTTTCAATGTCTCCAATGATAGATGTGTTGAATCTTGTCCGATCGATTCTACAATTGTATCTGGGAATTTTGCCGGATGCGCAGTCGATAAGACGAGCTGTGGTCCATCGAAGTTGCCAGCAAACCCACACGCAGTATGTGGATCGGCCACATAGCCGTATTGCTCATAGACACGCTTGATGAGGGCACTAATCTCAGTGTCGTTCGTGCACGAGCTGCTAATGCCATCCGACTTAAAGTCCTCAAACACGTATTTACCCGTTTGCTTAAAAGTACTGATCACTTCGCATACCCGAACGGAATCACAACCTTCTGCGTAGTATAGGAAGCGCTCGAAGTTGGAAGCCACCTGAATGTCCATTGACGGAGCCAAACTCGGTGCGACGTCATCGAGCTGGTATATGCCAGTCTGAAAGAGGCGGTGTAAAATATCGTTTTGATTGGTCGCGACGCGGAAGCCCTTGATCGGCACGCCCATGCGTTGCACTAGCCAACCAGCTAAGACATTACCAAAGTTTCCCGTCGGCACCACAAATGTGACATCCTCGCGAATATCAGCCGGCAAGCGAAAGAAAGCAGACACGTAATACACACACTGCGCCAAGATACGGGCGAGGTTGATCGAGTTGACTGCAGAGAGGCCGACTTCAGCCGCGAACGCACGATCCTCAAATACAGTCTTCATCGCCGCCTGCGCATCATCAAAGCTGCCCTTGATCGCCAAGGGGAAGACGTTGTCCGCTCCAGTGCAGGTCATCTGACGCTCTTGCAGCGGCGATACACGGCCTTCGGGATATAGGATGAAAGTCTTCACGCCAGTCTTACCAAGTAGCCCGTGGATCGCCGCTGCACCAGTATCGCCAGAGGTTGCGCCCAGCACAGAGATCGGATTTCCAGTACGAGCGATCTGCGCTTCGTAAAGATTGCCTAGAAATTGCAGGGCAAAGTCTTTAAACGCCAAAGTCGGCCCATGAAACAACTCTAGGACGAACAGATCGTCGCTCAGTTTTTGAATTGGTGCGATGTCCGCATGATCAAATTTTGTGTATGATTGTTCAACGATCCCCTTCAATTCGGCACGGTCGATATCAGTGGCAAACACAGCCATAAACGCTTCGCACAGTTGTGCATAACTGAGCGACTGCCAGTCTTTGAGAAAAGGCGCTAGGTCAGGTAGTGTCGCGGGTAGATACAAGCCACCGTCAGGTGCTAGCCCTTCGGCAATCGCCGTCGAAAAAGAAACAGGAGGCACTTGGCCACGTGTGCTGATGTATTTCATAGCAACAGAGTTCCGAATTCAGAGCAAAAGAGTCAATCCACAATTGAGCACTTCGGCGTAACGTGGGGTACTTTCCCCTTTAGCACAGCCAGCGAATTTCTCGAAATATAAAGATGCATAGGCGTTAAATATGAGTACCTGAACATGCGCAAATTCCAGAACCTCACCTCAACGGCGACTCCACTGTAAAGGCGCTATCGTCTTTGAACTAAAAGCCTCAGTGCTGGAATCCACCACTAAAACCACGGCCTTCATCGAGATGGCGTAGTCGCCCTCACACATCTGCGATGTCGCAGAAGATTTGCTCGAAAGCGGTGATCGCATTTTCCATAAGTTTGAGATCGAAGCCTTCATCTGGCGCGTGCAAATTATCAATCGGTGTAAACAGGCCGACCATCAAGGCATCTAGTCCAGCGCGTTTATTAAAATCGGCAATCACTGGAATACTGCCCCCTTCACGCAAGTAGATCGGCGCATGACCAAAGCATTGCGCAATCGAGCGGTTCGCGGATTTGAACGCACGCGCCAAGGCTTCTGGTTGATCTGCGGGTGTATTTGGGCGCTCTGGCGGCACTGCAAGATATGCTTCTGCGACCGGGCCGCGGCGTACTTTCAAGGTCACCCCTGCGGGGCATAGCGCTTCAATCGCAGCGACGACTTGATGTTGTATCTTATGCGGGTCTTGGTTGGCAACTAAGCGGCAAGTGACTTTAGCAAACGCCTCGCTGGCAATTACCGTCTTCGAGCCTTCACCTTGATAGCCACCACCGATTCCATTAAACTCAAGTGTCGGCCCAAAGCGCACAGCCTCGAGCGGCGAGAGACCATTCGCAGGATAAAATGCGGGCACATCGAGCATCGCTTGATAGCTTTCGACTGTCTCTGGGTAGCGTTTTAATTCTTCGCGTTCCCACTCTAAAACCGGCAGCACATCGTCATAAAACCCGGGCACATTCACACTACCATCTGGATTATGAAGCCCTGCGCAAATTTCCATCAACGCCTGCAATGGATTGTAAACTGCGCCGCCATGGATACCCGAATGCAAATCGCTCTTCGGCCCGCGCACTTTAATTTCCAAATCGACCAGACCACGCAATGCGGTGGTGATCACAAGTTGCTCGGTATTTGGGCTGCCCGTATCGGAAACGAGAATGAAATCTGCCTTTGAAATGCGCTCTGCATACGTATCAAAGAACTTCGGCATGCTCGGGCTGCCAATCTCTTCCTCCCCTTCGATCACATAAGTAATATTGAGCGGCAGATCTGGATGCTTGGCCAACACTCGAGCAAGTGCCGTCATGTGCACGATTGTTGGTCCCTTGTTATCGGCAGAGCCACGACCGTAAATTCGCCCCTCGCGCACTTCCGGTTCAAACGGCTCACTGGCCCAGAGCTCAAACGGGTCTGCAGGTTGCACATCGTAGTGTCCGTAAATCGCGATGTGCGGCCAAGCCGGATCACCAAAGCGTTCGGCTAAAAGAATCGGGTGCAGTGCCGTCTCCACTACTTCGACCGTGAAGCCAATGTCTTGCAGCAGGCCAGTGGCATATTCACGCGCCCCCTTCATGCCATCCGCATACGCGGGGTCCGTGGAAACGGAGGGGAAACGAATATATTCTTTAAGAGCTTCGATTGGATCCAACATGCGTCTTAATTTGCGTTGTCCCTCTCACAGGTCAAGTGAGCACATTGAAATAACGTACCCCATTAGGAAAACCCGCGATTCGGTGTGAATGCTGCCCCACCTCACAAAACTTACTCTCTCTCGCCCAAGGCACACTTCGGATATGCGGAAGAGAATTGCTCAGCGCGCACGACGAACAACCGATTAACAAAGTTCATGCATTTTTGATTCAATAATTTTGAATTCAAATAAACTAGCGGTGATCCCAAGGTAACTTCACCTGCACGGGTTTGTGATCCCACACCTCGAAAGGCTCAAATATCTTACCAGGATTAAGAATTCCCTTCGGGTCGAGGGCATCTTTTACCGCTCGCATCGCAGCGATCTCGGCCTTGCTGTGCTGCAGCTCCATAAATGGTGCTTTCGCCAAGCCCACTCCATGCTCACCGGTAATGACACCACCGAGATCGACCACCTTCTGCATGAGCTTTTTGATGCCTACCTTCGCCTTGACCGCGTCTTCAGGGTTGGAGCGATTATACATAATATGCACATGCAAGTTGCCGTCGCCGGCGTGACCGAAGGTCGGCGTAGCTAGGCCGATCTCTTTTTTCAACGCGATGGTATATCGAATAAGCTCTGCTTGCTTTTGAATCGGCACTACTACGTCTTCGTTTAATTTGGTATCCGCAATTGAGAACATTGATTGCGAACAAGTACGCCGCACCTGCCACAGCGCTTCGGCCTTAGCATCGGTTCGAGCCTCGCGATGAGCCAGCGCACGGCTCTCCATAAACTCCAGTAATCGGGCGCGTTGTTCGCGCACCTCTACGGGACGGCCATCCACTTCGATCAATAGAATCGATGCGCGTGGGCAATCGTCAAAAATTAAATTACCTGTGTAACGCTCCGCACACGACACGGATTGACGATCGAGGAATTCGAGGATGGATGGATTCAGCCCGGCTTCGAATAAGGCCACGGCGGTTTTGAGTGCAGCGGCTTCGGACTTGAAAGCAAACATGCCAGTCCAGCGCTTTTGCGGTTTTGGGATGAGCTTCAGCGTTGCGGAAGTGATCACGCCCAAGGTGCCCTCGGAGCCGATCAACAAATCCCGGAGGTTCAGTCCTGAGACGTATTTCTTAAGTGCAAGACCCAGTTTAAATGGACTGCCATCGGCATAATACCCTTCCAGGCCGAGCACATAATCGCGGGTCACACCATACTTCACGCATCTTAAGCCGCCCGCATTGCAGGCGATATTGCCGCCGATGGTGGAGTATTTTTTAGACGACGGGTCTGGCGGATAAAACAGCCCGACGGCTTCGACTTGATCCTGTATCTCAGAGGTAATCGCACCCGCACCAACTGTCACCATGCGAGACACTGTATCGATCTTAATATCAGCGAGTGCTGAAACATCTAAGACCCACCCTCCGTGCAGCGGCACTGTCGAGCCCGTCGCAGACGAACCTGCACCTCGGGCAGTCACAGGAATCGTATATTTATGAGCGAGCTTTAGCACCGCACCGACCTCGGTAGCGGTTTGCACTTTGACCACTGCATCAGGTAAAAACGAAAGACGCAGGTTATCTAGGGACGCATCGAAGCAGCTTTTTTTATCTAAAAAGACTCGCCCGGGTAATTTTCGGCGCAAGGCCTTCATTGCCTTTTGGATGGTGACCTTGTATCCACTCTCTGGCTTTCGACTGGGCTGACGACTCATATTACTCACAGGGTATAATTGATATTATCGTGAATTCAACCACATCTACGCGAAACAGTCCCACAGATGCGCATCTTTCAGTGCACCAAGAGATCTTTGACTAAAATATACGCCAATTCGCTACGTACGAACGGCAAGTACCTGTGTATCCAACTCGACAGTGAAACGCGCGCCAACTCGATCCTCGCGATTCTCAGCATACACTTTGCCACGATGCAACTCAGCGATTTCCTTACAGATTGCGAGGCCGAGTCCTGTGCTCGTCTCATTGCCAGTCGGTTGTACCGACGTTTTTCCAAAATGAGTAAATAGCTTATGCATTTCACCCTCCGGAATACCAGGGCCTTCATCTTCGATCGCGATTTTAAAGATCCCATTCACTTCCTCGGTTAGCACTCGGATAAGAGCGCCAAGAGGCGAATACTTGACCGCATTACTTAACAAATTATCAATCAAACGGCGGAATTGAGCCCTATCGAGCATCAACAGGTCTGGCATGCCGCGGTCATCTAATTCCAACTTAATAGACTTCTTATTTGCACTGAACTGATAAATATTGAGCGAGGAAGAGACCACCTCACGCACCTGACAGGGCATTGCTTCCGAACGCTCTTCGCCACTTTCAATTACCGATAGATCAAGCAATTCATCGACCAGATGCAGCATCGAGGCTGAAGTCGATTGAATCGTATCCGCAATTTCTTTCTGGTCATCATTGAGTGGACCACTCTCCGCAAGGAACTCTGAAAGACCACGAATCGAAGCCAAGGGATTGCGCAAATCATGCGATGCGACACCAATGATACGATTTTTCGCGAGGTTGGCTTTCTTTAGGCCATTGATGAATTCGCGTTGAAAGCGCATCAACACACGCATCTTTAAGTGATTCCGAATACGAGCCAAGGCCTCGTGGCGATTGATCGGCTTCGCGACATAGTCACAGCCGCCCGCATCCAGACCTTCGACGATCGAACTAGTGTCGGAGCGGCCCGTTACAAATATAATTGGTACATGCTTCAGACCCGGCATCTCCTTGATTTTCCGACACGTCACGAAGCCGTCGATACCGTCCATGATGACGTCGAGCAGGATCAGATCTGGCTCATTTGCCTCGATACACTCGATCGCGCCTTCGCCGGAGTCAGCCTCATCGACGACAAATCCACTGCGCTCAAGCACACGGCGCAGCAACTTACGAATGATCTCGTCGTCGTCCACGACAAGGATACGAGATCCTTCGGTATTAATTTCTTCGGTTTGATTCACTCAGGCGATAGATAATGGATACGACAAGTATTCAGTAAAAGAGCTTCCTCAGCTCAAAGTCAATCAAAGGGACTCCTAACGGAACATTCGGAGACGCTTTAATATTGCACCCAAGCGCCCCCTTCGCATTTTCTCACGGCTATGCTTCAAGCTGGTATCGTAGGTCTCCCCAATGTGGGCAAAAGCACACTGTTCAACGCTCTTACGCGCACGCGCAAGGCTGAGTCGGCAAACTATCCGTTTTGCACGATCGACCCAAACGTGGGCGTCGTTCAAGTTCCGGATGCTCGTCTGGACCCTCTTCGCGAGATCTCCAAGACGAATAAAGTCATCCCGGCCGCGATTGAATTCGTCGATATCGCCGGCCTTGTTGCTGGCGCGAGTAAGGGGGAAGGCCTTGGCAACAAGTTCCTCGCCAACATCCGCGAGGTCGATGCCATCGTGCACGTCGTGCGTTGTTTCGATGATGACGATATCATCCACACCTTGTCCGGCATTGACCCGCTACGTGATATCGAAGTGATCAACACTGAGCTCATCCTCGCCGACATCACCTCACTTGAAGGCCAACAAGATAAGTTAGTGAAGAAAGCGCGCGGTGGCGATAAAGAAGCCGTCGAAAACGTTGCACTCATCGAGCGCCTGCTGCCACACCTGAACGAGACCAAGCCAGCGATCACGCTCAACTTATCGGACGACGAACAGGGCGCGCTCAAGCGCCTCTGCCTACTTTCAGCAAAACCAGTGCTCTATGCCTGCAATGTCGCCGAATCAGACCTCGCCGACTACTCGGGCAATGCCTACGTCACCGCCGTCGAGAAATTTGCCCACGAACACCACGGTGCAGGCACCTGCGTCGTTTCAGCCTCCGTCGAAGCTGAGCTGATCGACTTTGACGAAGAAGAAGCCTCAGAGTATCTCGAATCACTCGGCGTACAGGATTCTGGCGTCTCGCTCCTCATTCGTGCGACCTACGATCTGCTCGGTCTCGCTTCCTACTTTACTGCGGGCGTGCAAGAAGTGCGTGCATGGACTTTTAAAAAAGGGATGAAAGCACCGCAATGCGCTGGCGTCATTCATACCGACTTCGAATCAGGCTTCATCAAAGCTGAAGTGGTCGCCTACGACGATTTGATCGAAGCAGGCAATGTCGCCAAAGCACGCGAAGCTGGTAAATACCGACTTGAAGGCAAAGACTATGAATTTAAAGACGGCGACGTGGCACTCTTCCGCTTCAACAACTAGGCGACTTTTCAATTCCACACGGGCGTTTTATTACCGCAGCAGCCTAATCATTGCGATTAGCTCGAAGAATAGAAGATTCGCGCAGTTGACTAAACCGAGACTCACTTGCACTTCTTATGCTCACTATGATCTCGCGAATTTACTACCATAACTTTCAACGCCTGCCACTCATATTAGCCGGCATCGCAGCACTCTGCTTGAGTGGTTGTGATCAAGCGCAACCCGTGGCCTACCAAATCCCGAAGGAGCAACGCGCCGACACGATACCAACGATCGCAGCGGCAACCACGCCAGAAACGAGCGCCCCAAGCAAGATGAACGTGCTGCCCGGCATGCAACAGGCCGCCAACGCAGCTGGCGATGTTGACTTCACCACTCCTGAAGGCTGGGAAAAGCTCCCTGCAAGCGGCATCCGCAAAGCGAATCTCAAAGTCACCGCCGACACTGGCAGCGCCGAAATCACCATCCTCACATTCCCTGGTGATGTCGGCGGACGCCTCGCCAACATTAACCGCTGGCGCGGTCAAGTCGGCCTCGAAGCAGCCACGGCCGAAGATTTGCGCGACTATACTACAGATTATGACATCTCAGGGCACCGCGGACTCTACGTGCGTCTTGAAGGCGAAACGCAAAGCATCCTCGGCGCACTCCTGCCCTTCCATGGCAGCACTTGGTTCGTCAAAATGCTGGGTGACACTCCCACCGTGCTTGCTAACGAAGCATCCATGCAGCAATTCCTCGATTCGATTCAAATCGAAGACCACGCTCACTAAATCATGAAAGCGCTGCTTCAATTCTTTGCATCCCTGCGGCTCACCGTCGTCTTGCTCGCTTTGTCGATGGTGCTGATTTTCTTTGGCACGCTCGCCCAAGTCGAAACTGGCATCTGGAAAACACAGAAGGACTACTTCGAAAGCATCCTAGCGATCTGGGCTTACCCCGAAGCATGGATCGCATACGATCAGCTCTACTGGCTACGCATCCCGATGCCCGGTGGCTACTTGCTCGGCGGCATGCTGCTGATCAATCTCGTAGCCGCCCACGTCACTCGGTTTACATTAACCGCCAAGAAAGCCGGCATCTTCCTGATCCACATCGGCCTGATCCTGCTACTCATTAGCGAGTTACTGACCGACGTGCTCTCTGAAGAAAGCCAAATGCCCGTCGATGAGGGCGCCAGCAGTAACTACTCTCAAGAATATCGCGAAAACGAACTCGTGTTGATTGATCGCTTGCACGCCGATTTCGACACCGTGCATAGCATCCCCATTGCACTGCTCAAGCCAGGTAAAACAGTCGCCGTGCCAGAGAGTCCACTGACCATTCGTACCGTCAGCTACTATCCGAACGCACAAATCGGCCGTGCCCAAGAAGGTGCCGCGCCAGTCGAGTCTCCCGCCAACCAAGGTGTCGCCGTTAAGATGAACGTCGTCGTTACACCGACTGCGGTTACATATGCGGAGAATCAGATCAACACCGCCACTGCTTACGTCGAAGTGCTCGGCCCCGAGGGTTCACTCGGCATCTGGTTGGTTTCGAATGTCATCGACGATCGCTTTCCACCGCAAATGGTGACTCTTGGCGAACAAAGCTGGGAGATCGCCCTACGGCTGAAGCGCCACTATTACCCATTCGAAGTCGAATTGGTCGATTTCTCCCACGAGAAATATCCTGGTACTGAGATCCCTTTTAATTACTCCAGTGAAGTCATGGTACGCCACAGCGATACCACAAAAAACCAAAAAGCGCTGATCTACATGAATCATCCGCTGCGCTACGAAGGCCTCACCTTTTACCAAGCCTCCTTCGCCAACGACGACCGCACCTCGATCTTCCAAGTCGTGCGTAATCCAGGCTGGGTCCTGCCCTACGTCAGCGTACTGCTAATGGGAGTGGGCATGCTCGTCCAGTTCGGCATGCATTTCTTTAAATTCCTTAACAAACGTAGCCACTAAATTTTTTAACTACGAAAAACACAAAAGACGCGAAAACATGACGACTGAAATTATCTATAAAAAAGAAAGCTATCAGATCATGGGAGCTGCGTTCGAAGTCTACAAAGAGAAAGGCTGTGGATTCCTTGAAGTGGTGTATCAAGAATGCCTAGCCATGGAGTTTGAAGATCAAAGCATTCCAGCAGTCGAAAAATCACCATTAGTTCTACACTACAAGGGACGGGAACTAAAACAGCGATACGAGCCTAACTTTATATGCCTTGAGAAGATCATAGTTGAAATCAAAGCTATTAGCACCCTCACCGATCAACACCGCGCTCAAGTCATCAACTACCTAAAGGCGACAGGCAAAGTGTTAGGCATACTCATCAATTTTGGACATTATCCAAAAGTGCAGTATGAACGCTTCGTGAATCAGGCACATTAATCCAACACCGCCCCTTCAAGAAACCACCCATCTGCATTTTCCTTTTTCGCGTATTTCGCGCTTTTCGTAGTCAAAATCATTCATTGTGAAAAAATTTGCCTTCAGTCTCATCTTAATCATCGCGACGCTCATCATTGCCCGCGGTTTCAAGCCTTCCAATAACCCGTCTGAGTTCGACATCGACAGCTTTGCTGAGCTGCCAGTGCAAGTGGGTGGACGCATCAAACCGCTTGACTCGGTTGCGCGTAACACCCTGCTCGTGCTCGCTGCACGTCAAAAAGTCGTCACCCCCGAAGGCGTGACACTTAGTCCGATCGAATGGTTCATGGATCTGACCATGCGTCCTGAAGTGGCCGACACCTATCGCGTGTTTAAAATCGAGTTCCCAGACGATCTTGGCATCGCAGGCCTCGCACAAAAAGGCCAGCGCCACTACGCCTTCAATGATCTATTACCGCACTTCGACGAGATACTGCGACTCTATAAGGAAATCAACCCTGAACCGAAAAAACGTAGCCCCTACGAGCAACAAATCGCCGATCTTAACGACGGCCTCACACTCTACCACCGGGTAATGCACTCGCTGCACCCGGTCGGCCCCCCAGAGCGGCTTGATCGACTCGTCGATGAATATCAGAGCTACATTAGCAGTGTCGAACCAGGACTCGTGGCCCTCCGTCAACAGCAAGCGGGAGAGGACTACGATGCCGAACTACTCAGCAGATTCATTCAATTTGGCGACGATTATTTGAAACTTTCAAAGACCGCCTATTTGCGCGTCGTGCCGCCAATCGCACCCGTCGACCCACTCGACGACTGGAAAAATATTGGTTTGGAATTACTCGACGTAATGCGGGGCGATGACCTCAGCCCTTACGTCACGAGCTACGCCAGCCTGACAATGGCATATCGCATGGATCAGCCCGACATGTTCAACCAAACCGTCGAACAATTACGCCAGCGCTTTATCGGTGCATTCCCGCACGATATTGGTCGTGTGCATTTTGAGCGCCTCTTTAACCAAGCGCAACCGTTCTACCTTTCGATGCAGCTTTACGTGCTGATCTTCCTGACCGTCTGCATCTCATGGCTGCGCTGGCCTGCGCCGCTGGCCAAAGCGGCATTTTGGGTGCTATTGCTTGCCTTTACTATACATACTTTAGGGCTGATTGCTCGTATGTACATTCAAGAGCGCTACGGTGTTTTTGTGACGAATCTTTACTCTTCTGCGGTGTTCGTCGGTTGGGGTGCCGTGCTGCTCGGTGTGATCCTTGAAAAGTTCTATAAGAACGGCGTCGGCGCGGCGATGGCTTCGCTGGTCGGGTTCTGCACGCTCATCATTGCGCACCACCTATCCATGAGCGGCGACACGCTTGAAATGATGCGCGCAGTGCTCGACTCCAACTTCTGGCTAGCGACGCACGTCACTGTCATTACATTCGGCTACTCCGCGATGTTCTTTGCCGGCGCACTTGCATTGATCTTCACTGTGCTCGGACTATTCTCCAAGCGCTTCAGCAAAGAGTCGGCCAAATCCATCGTCAGTATGGTCTATGGTATCACCTGCTTTGCCACGTTGTTTAGCCTGGTGGGGACTATCCTCGGTGGCATCTGGGCCGATCAATCCTGGGGTCGCTTCTGGGGCTGGGATCCGAAAGAAAATGGCGCGCTGATGATCGTGATCATGGGTGCCATCGTGCTACACGCGCGCTGGGGCGGGATCGTGAAAGAGCGCGGCCTCATGGCTTTGGCTATCTGTGGTAGCATCGTGACCGTATGGTCGTGGTTCGGCACCAACCTACTCGGCGTTGGCCTACACGCCTATGGCTTTACCAGCAGTGGCTTCTGGTGGACGATCGGCTTTGCCGCCAGCCAGATCTTTTTCATCTGCCTAGTGAACTTACCTTGGCGCTACTGGCGCAGTGCATTCGGCGAAGATAAGAACCGCCGCGAACGCAAAGGAATCCTTATCGCTGCCCAAGAGAGCGATAAAGCTTAATTGGCGCGCGCCTGACGAGGCGATAAGCTCGTAGCAGTCGCCCCTGAAGGGGCATCGAATAGCGACTCAAATACGACACGATTCGGTCGAATTTTAGTGAACGCGATGGTGTCATTTAACGTGCCATTAAAGTAGAGTTTATAACCCATTGGTAGACGAGGAGATGCCGCGACTTCAGGCCGCGCAAAGTGAATTTCAAGATCCACCAAATCTATTCCTCTCAGAACTTGAGCCCGGCGATAGACTTCCTCATAGCTCTGCTGGTCGATATAATGATAAATAGGAAACGGCAATAGCCCACGACTCACGACCACCGCACAAACGCGCCCTTGCCATTGCTCATCAGGCAAACGCTCCAAAACCGACTCAAGCCGGTAATCAAGTGACTCATGGGCATGATAGCTCCATGCTAGGTGTGCGAGCGAACTCTCAAACAACGCCACCCGCGTGAAGAATCCGACTTCGTCTTTATTTAAATTTAAAAAGTCTGTCTTAACCCATCCTTGCTTTCCATTATAGCCAAACGCTGCGGTATACTTGAAATCAACACCCTCTGTTTTTAATGTATACAGATTTGGGCAACGCGCCATTGCAACCAATTCACAGGTCGTATTTTCAGTCGAGGCCATGCCATTCACAATCAAAGACTTTACCTCACTGAGCTGTGTTGCCTTTAAATGTTTCTCCAACAGGAGCACCAGTGAAGACTGCGACGGCACCCTGCTATTTGGCTGATCGACGCGCTTACTGACCTTTGAATTCGCCATCATTGCAATCGGTGCTGCAGCTGTTGCAACGATAGGCGCACTGCCAGCCAGCAACAAATAATACAGCAATCCGACGATACCCCCAACCACAATCGTTACTGTCCCAACTACAAAAAGCACCGTTCGCTTAGCGACTTGTTGCCCTAGGATATCAATATATTGCGATGATTTCATTTAAGATTATATTTTGGAAAACGGCCAAAAATGACCATTAGCAATCTGTATACGACAAGCACCTAACAAATAAAAGCATTAAAGCATAACGCATTCGAGTTGCTATAATCTATATACACAAGCCGGCAGCTTCGACACGCGAACTACACCTGATTCGCCACTTGCGGCAGGCAGACATTAACAGACAGACAGCTACGATTAGCCGCCGTTTGCCTGACGCTCCATCTCAGCGAGCTCTTCTTGAGCTTTGGCAACACGCGCCTGTGCTTCTTGGATGCGTTTCGCTCGCGCTTGAGAATCCTCATAGGCTTTTTTCTTGGCAGCCAACTCCGCTTCGAGGCGTGCCGCCTCACGCTCTGCCGCGCTAACATCTGATGTGGTCGAATTACGCGCAATCTCATCGCGCACTCTTTTCGCCTCCAAGGCCTGAATTTCTTCTTCCAGCTTCACCTGAGCTTGGGCTTCTTGATCATACTCATACTGCCGCTGAGCCTCAGCGGCTTCGAGTTCCTCCTTGTTCTGGTCATACTTGCTACCACCCAATCCACCCAGTGCAGCACCCGCCGCTGCACCCACCGCTACATTCGTCCCACTACCGTCACCAAGCTGAGCCCCAATCACAGCACCAAGAATCGCACCAGCCGCCACGCCGACATTACGCCCCGTATTGCCACTATTAGAAGATGAGCATCCGCTAAAAAATAACGCAGTGCTTAAGAGAAGAGGAGTGAGTGTCGCATTAAACATAACTGGACACTATTGTTTAGTAAGGAAATTGCAATATCGATAATAAACATCAGGATGAGGGGGTAAATACAGCCATCGCCCAAGCCGATACCAATCCGAAACCACTAATTTCTTTATATATTGCTAGGCTGCGCACTGCGATCCCCACATACAAAAACGACACCTATGAGTTTACGAAATCCCGAACGCGGCCTTTTCTCAGTCAAAGGCCTCATTTTCAGCCTCGGCCTGATCGCCTCCTTTATCTTTGTCGGTGTGCTCTACGGCGGACTGATCCGACCAGCCGCGAATAAAGCAGCACTCGCGCAAAGCTACGGCGTCGAGGGTGTCGGCTCAGCCTCGGGGATCTTCGTCATCCTTAAAGATTACGAGCAACAAATCTGCATCTCTCTCTTTCTCTGGGGAATTATGATTCTCATCTATAAATTTATCCTCGTTCACTCGGAAGCTACCGTCCTCGGACGTTTCGCTCCTGAGAGCGAAGGTATCGAAGCCGAACCAGAGGTCGACCTACTCAGCGGCGCTCGCAGTATCTCCCGCGAACGCGCAGGTAAACTCTCCGAACAAATCGACGAAAAGAGCGTACGCCCCGATCTCAAAAATAAAATCCTCCCCTACGTCATGGCCCGTGGTCTCGAGCGCTACCATATGACAGGTAACGTGCCCGAAACTACTGAGACCATCATGGGCCGACTCGAAGTCGCCTCAGAACAACAGGAGAGCGAACTGTCTATGCTTCGCTATCTGGTTTGGGCAATCCCATCCATCGGCTTTATCGGCACCGTCCGAGGCATCGGCGTCGCGCTGCACCGTGCGGACGAAGCCCTTCAAGGCGACATCTCCGGCGTCACTAACGCACTCGGCGTCGCCTTCAACTCGACCCTCGTCGCCCTCATCATCAGCATCGTGCTGATGCTCCTGATCCACCTCCTGCAAAGCGGACAGGAAGGCCTTATTTTACGCGTCCAAACCTTTTGCCGCGAACAGATCATCGATAAACTCTACGACCGAGACGAAGAGGAGGACGCCGAAATCGAGATTAAAATTGAAAACCGCGACGAAGAGCCTTCGGCAGACGACAGCACCTCTTTCAACTAAAGTTCGCACGATCGCGCCACTGACAATCCATCGATGAAACGCCGAGAAGCACAAAGCTCCGCACTGTCGTTTATCGACTGTATCTGCTGTGGTTTCGGTGCCGTCTTATTGCTCTTCATCTTGACCGCGAAAAGCCAAATCGTTCAGTCGCAGGAAGACGCCACACAATCACTCGCCGCTGAAGAGACTCTGCAACAAGCAATCGAAGCCGCTGAGGCCAAACAAAAATCTCTCGAGAAAGACATTGCCGCACTTGATCCGCAACCTGATGCCAATGCTACCAGCGTCGCGGAGCTTGCCGCCGAGCAAGAGCGGCTCGCCAAAGCCATTGAAGATCAAACCAAGGCACTTGCTACACTCGATACCACAACGGAAACCGTCGATGCCGTGGCAGGACTCGATCGCCCATCCGCCGACCAGAGCTACTTATCCGGGTTACGCCTGCGCGGGCCACGTGCCATTATTCTACTCGAGAACTCAGGCAGTATGTTGGCCGTAGACGCTAAGAGCGCCCTAGAAATCATCGGTACCGGTGGCGGAGCAAGCGCCGTGAAATGGCTGCGTGCCAAAGCCGCCGTGCGTGCCGTGGTCGCCGCGATACCAAAGGGCACCAAAGTTGCGATCTTGCAGATGAATGAAGCCACTTCGGCGGTATCTGGTAGCGCCGCAAGCCCCTACATCGACCCTTACGACAATAGCGCCCTACTCACAACACTCGAGCGACTAGACGGACTCCGAGCCTCCGGCGGCGCCGACCTATCCAAAGCCCTGCGCACCGTCGGCAGCCTAAAAGAGCGGCCTAGCAGTCTCTTATTGATCAGCGACGGTCTGCCGAGCGCGCCCAACCCCAGTCAGCGAAGCCTCTCCGAAGCTGACCGCGTGCAACTCTTCAAAGGCGCAATGGCCACACGCCCGAACTACCCCTTCAACGCGATCCTCTTCCCCTTCGAAGGCGATCCCTCCGCAGCTGGCCTCTTCTGGCAACTCAGTGGCCGCACCAACGGCATCACCCTCGTTCCTGACAACAATTGGCCCACGCTCTAAAAGGATAATGATAAAAAGACGCCAGATTGAGGTATTCAGCCTCTCCTTTCTAGACTGCCTTTGCTGCGGCTTCGGTGCGATTCTGTTGCTGTTCATTTTATCAATCGGTTCAGGAAACGCCGGCGTCGAAAGCGAGATCGACGATCCCACCTTGCAAGCCATGCGAGCACAACTCGCTCAACTCGAAGCAGACGTCGCCAACAAAGCCGCACTGCTCGAAGCTTCCATCAACAGCGCCCAAACCGAGCAAGAGCGGCAGCGCATACAATCGGTCATTCAAGAATTGGAGACCACACTTGCCGATCTCCAACAAGAATTCGACAGCAAGCAGGCCAACCTCAGCACCAGCCAAAAGGCCGCAGCCGAAGCCACCCGACTCCTGCAAAGCTTCAAACACGAGGATCTCCCCCCGATCGGTCTGCCCGCCGATGCCACCCACGTCGCCTTCATCATCGATACATCCGGTAGCATGCGCAACCAGATGACCAATCAGCTCCACTTCGGCGTGATCGAGCAAATCACCGAGCTCCTCGATAGCCTCCCCGAAGTGAAAAGTATTCAATTTATCGATACCAGCGGCAACTACATGCTCCGCGACCGGCGAGGCTTCTGGCTACCGGACTCTCCTGGCCTGCGCCAGCAAGCCTTACGCGCGGTGCTCAACTACCCGATCCTCAGCGTCAGCGATCCCGAACCCGGCGTGCGTAAGGCCTTCCGCGACCTCCAACAAATCCTCGACCCTAGCGACAGCATGAGCCTCTACGTAATCGGCGACGACTTTCGCGGCTCGACACAAAGCTTCCTGCTCAAACTGGATCGGCTCAACCCACGTGATTTGACCACCGGTAAACGCCCAGCTTCGATCAGCGCGATCGGCTTCCCCACCCTAATCAACCCCTTCCAAATAGGCGCGCCACAAGGCAACGCCCGCTTCGCGAATATTATGCGTGAAATCGCCGAAACCCACGACGGGGTCCTGATCCTCAAACCTAGGATCTAGAATACAAAAAGCCAGCAATCAAATGCTGGCTTTTTTATATTGAACAATGGTGCGGGTAGACGGAATCGAACCGACGACCTCTGCGTGGAAGGCAGATGTTTTACCTCTAAACTATACCCGCGTCATCGAAGGGCGTAAGATGCCCCTCAGCCCGCCATTGGGTCAAGACAGGAATTCAGAGAAAACGGCGTTTTTTACGCCCCATCGCCCATTCCTCAAGCTACTGCCTCAACTGACGTGCGGGCATCGGGACAATGCCCCCCATTTTAAAGCTTCATTGCGCTCCCATATCTCCAACCTTAGGCCTCAGGCCTCAGGTCTCAAAACCCCTCTTCTTCGGGAAACGGGATCGGTGCATTGATATTTTTTTCTTCGATAAAATCCTGCAGGATTAATGCGGCTGCCCGGGAATCAATCTCCCCGCTGCGGCGATCAAGTTTCTTCTTTTGCTGCTTCAGTCCCTGTTCGACCGAGTGGCTCGATAGGCGCTCGTCGATTCGATGGACGGGCAAGCCAAAGCGCTTTTCGATCTCGAGGATAAACACATCGACCTCCTTTGCTTTGAAACCGACCGAACCATCCATATTCAATGGATAGCCGCAAATAATCTGATGAATACGACGCGTCTTAATTAGCTCCTCAATATGCTGGAGCCGCGCTCTTTTCGTCGCGGCCGTCGCAGCTGGCAATGGCACGGCGATGCCGACCTCGTCCGCATGCGCGAGCCCGATCCGTTTCTCGCCCCAATCTATGCCTAGATAATTCATTGAATTATCGGGAGACCTGATACTGGAGACCTGAGGGCTGAGAAAAGATTAAGAAAAACATATTCTGTATAGGTTATTTTACATCAAATCCTTCAGTGCCTCTTTCGCGCCAATCGCTTGGACTAAGGCTTTGATCTCTTGCGCTCTATCCTTGTGGCACACGAGTGTGGCATCGCTAGTTTTTACCACAATCAGATCTTTGACTCCGAAGAGCGCCACGAGGTGATCATCGTCTCTGGAAAAAACAATATTGTTACTGGAGTCTTGAATGTGAGCGCTGCCGCGCACCACATTGCCCGCCTCGTCTGCTGGATAGTGGCGCTCGACGGCAGGCCATTCGCCAACGTCGTCCCAATCAAAGCCGGACTCCACCATCACCACGTTTTCGGCTTTCTCGATGATCGCATAGTCCACGGAGATCTTCTCTAAACTCGGATAGTGCGCCTGTAATAATGGGTCGATCGCAGTACCTTCCACCAGACCAGTGTTGATTGCTTGTAAAGCGCTCCAGAGCGACGGAGTGCTCTTTGCCAGCTCGGCAGTGATGGACGCGACGGACCATACAAACATACCAGCATTCCAAAAGTAGTCACCCGAATCGAGATAGCTCTGCGCGGTCGCCAGGTCAGGTTTCTCAACGAAGCGTTTCACATTAAACACCGCGCGTCCGGCAAACTCACCGAGCGCATCCGCCTGCTGAATGTAGCCATAGCCCGTCGCAGGAAATGCGGCGGTAATGCCGACAGTTGCCAACACGGAGTTGGCCTCGGCAGCGGCAAACGCACTTTCTAAAGTAGAACGTAAACCCTCGGCATCGTGAATCACGGCATCGGCTGGCAGCATCGCAAACGATGCATTTGGATTTTCACGCGCCACCAAAATCGTCGCGAGGCCAACCGCGGCGGCGGTATCACGACCGACAGGTTCGCCGATCACTTTGGCGGGATCGAGTTCGGGGCACACTTCGAGCACCGCAGCGCGTTGCTCCACATTGGTGATCACAAAGGTATTCTTGGCTGCAACGAGTCCGTCCAAGCGGTCGATGGTCTGCGCCAGCATCGCCTTGTCGCCGACAATCGGCAGCAACTGCTTGGGACGAGCCAAGCGGCTTTCGGGCCAAAAACGTTCACCGCGGCCACCAGCCATAATTACTACATATCTATCTGCCATGACGCTAAGCTTGCGCGCTGCGTGCATTTGGCAAGACCAGAACCCACTTACACATACTCCCAAAGTGTTGCAAAGACGCATAATTTACAACGCACTACCCAGATGACACTTTCTGCTGCCGACAAAGAATCTCTGCGCCAATCCCTATGTGCGCTGCAGCGGGCAACACTGGAAGCCATTCTCAATGAACGTGCGAACCGCACCACCGACCAGCTCGCAGCAATCACCGAAGAGACAGCGGCGGATGTAATCTACGCAATTGATAGCATTGCAGATCAAGCGATTTTTAATTGGTTTGAGAACAACTGGCCTGCCGAGTGGCCGGTGCAAATCATCATGGAAGGACTGGAAGATGCGCACACGCTTTGCTTCCCGCTGGGCACCAAAATCGAAGACACTACACTCAAGTGCATCATTGATCCGATCGATGGCACGCGCGGCATCATGTATGACAAGCGCGCGGCATGGATACTGGCTGGTATTGCGCCACAACGCGGTAAGGACAATACACTGGCCGACATTGAAGTGAGCGTGATGACCGAAATTCCCACCACCCGTCAATGGCGCGCAGACCAACTCAGTGCGACACGCGGCGGCGGCATGCACGCCTCCGCCTTAGACATCCGCAATCAATTCAAACAGTCGCCTGTCGAGCTTCAACCAAGCCAGGCCAGCGACGTGCGCCACGCCTTCGGTACCATCTGCCGCTTTTTCCCGGCGGGCAGCACCCTACTCTCTCAAATCGAAGAACTCCTATGGGACAAACTCTACGGTGAATCGAGCGACGGCACGCCACTGGTATTTAACGATCAGTATATCTCTACCGGCGGACAATTCTACGAAATCTTAAGTGGGCACGACCGCTTCGTGGCTGATATCCGCCCGCTGGTTTTTCGCGTCTTGGACATCGAAGAAAATCTCAGCGCGCACCCATACGATGTCTGCTGTGCATTGATCCTAGAAGAGGCTGGATGCATCGTCGAGCACCCCGACGGCAGCCCACTGAATTGCCAACTTGATACGACCAGTGCGGTGAATTGGGTGGCATACGCAAACCCAGAGTTGGCTGATCATATTCGACCAGTACTGCAGTCAGTGCTAGGGCGGTTGGTTGGGTAGATAAATGGAGGGTTACGAGCAGTGCGAAAAAAGTCCACTGCTTCCCCATTTTCATACGCAAGGCTGGAAGTGACCGAGCGTTTCCCTTGAAAGCAACAGACCCTCTGAAATGATATTACACAGCGCAGAGCACCATGGCTACATCTGTCAGCAGCAGCGCAAGGCGCTGCCTCTCCACCCACAAAAAAACCTTCGCTCAAAGAACGAAAGGCTTTTAGAAATGTTATAAAACGAAGACGTCTTAAGCGCCGATCTGATAGCGGACGAAACGCTTAACCACCATGTTCTCTCCCATCTTGGAGATCATAGCTGTCAACAATTCCTGAACGGTCTGATCGGGGTTCTTCACGAATGCTTGCTCTAGCAAGCAAGATTCAGCGAGGAACCTGTTAAGCTTACCTTCAACGATCTTAGAAATCGCGGCTTCCGGCTTACCTACAGCCGACGCTTCGACGACTTTACGTTCAGCGTCGATAATCGATGGATCAATGTCATCACGAGAGATACAGGCTGGGTCTACAGCCGCGATGTGCATTGCAATATCACGAGCGAGAGCCTTGAAATCATCGTTTTTCGCGACGAAATCACTTTCGCAGTTTAGTTCGACCATTACACCGACCTTACCACCGAGATGGATGTAAGTCTCGATAATCCCTTCGGATGCATCACGTCCAGCTTTCTTTGCTGCGGTCGCTTCACCCTTCTTGCGGAGGAGAGCGGCTGCCTCTTCGAAGTTGCCGTCAGTTTCAACCAACGCCTTCTTACAATTCATTAGTCCGCCTCCTGTGCTTTCGCGCAGTTCGCCAACCATCTTTGCTGTAATTTGAACACTCATGTTTCTATATTTTAATAATGTGAAAATTTGAAAAGCACTCTGAAACTGATTACTCAGCAGCAGGCTTTGCTTCGTCTTCGCCGTAACCTTCAGGAAGAGTCACGTCGACGTCTTCTTGCTGCTCGAAAGTTTGCTCACGAACCAAAGGAGCGCTCTTTTGCACCTTCTTAGCTTCACGATGAGCGAGGCCGTTTTGAGCTGCTTCGAGAATGGTCTCTACGATGATACGAATGGACTTAACAGCGTCATCATTACCCGGGATTGGGTAGTCGAGGATTGTTGGGTCAGAATTTGTATCAACAAGACCGATCACAGGAATGCCGAGGCGACGTGCTTCTGCAACTGCGATTTCTTCATTCTTAGTGTCGACAATGAAGAGTGCGGCTGGAAGCTCGCTGACGTTGAGCATACCTTCGAAATTACGATTCATGCGGCTCATTTGGCGGCGAATCGCGGCCTCTTCTTTACCTGGAAGTTTTTCGAGATCGCCGTCTGTATCCATCTGCAGGAACTTGCGATATTTACCGAGCGAAGTCTTAATGGTTGCGAAATTGGTGAGGCCTCCACCCATCCAGCGATTGACGCAGAAAGGCATTTGGCAAGCAGTTGCCGCTTCACGCATGATTTCCTGCGCTTGCTTCTTAGTGCCGATAAAGAGGATTTCTTTGCCGGAAGCAACGGTCTCTTCGATGAAAGCATATGCCTTTTCAAGCAGTGCGTGAGTCTGCTCCAAATCGATAATGGAGATGCCGTTGCGGTTATCGAAAACGTATGGCTTGGACTTGGGATTCCAGCGGCGAAGCTGGTGCCCGAAGTGAACGCCTGCGTCGAGAAGGTCTTTTGGTGTTACATCCATGATATTTGTTTAAAGCCCGAGGATAAATCCTGGGGAGAAATGATGGTTTCTTGTGTGATTATTGATTGGTTAATTTTGCATAGAATGAAGCCAAAGACCTCACTTTCCTCTAATCCACTGAATTAGAAAGCGGAGAGAAAAACGAGCCTACCAGTGCAAAGCAAGCGTAAAGCTGGCAGTTTTAGTTAAAAACAACCCGCCAATACGAACCAGTGGAGGCTATCCAAAAAAGGGCGGCATTAACAAAGCCGCCCTTGAATCCATTCGCCTGATGCATCAATTCACCTAAAATACATAAGTCATTAACAATCAATTGCTTGATTAAAGATAACTACTTTAACAAAGTTATAATAATGACTCAATCCTCGCCCAAAAGTGCCCACTGGCACTGAATCTGTCACGCTAGGGAAAGTGGCACGCAGGTTAAGCCAAGATACCACCGATATAATCACGGGATGCCAGCACTTCTTCAGTTGTCAATCGCGGGCTGAGTTCTAGTACCAGCGTATGCTCTGGGCGGACAAACTCGGCAATCATCTTAAAATCAATCGTGCCCGTGCCCGGCACTTGATGGTCGCGTCCACCATCTGACACATCATGTAAATGGAACCCCGTCAACCGATCCGCCATCGCAGTCAAATGTTCACGATGATCGAGTAGTCCAAGCTGGTGCTTGATCTGGGCATGGCCGGTATCATGCCAATAGCCGACATGCTCTGGCTCAGTCAGTTCTTTAAGGAAATCGGCATACTCCGAGTCGATCGGCATCTCTTCCATGCCTTCGCGATTTTCTAGGCACAATTTTAAATCACGCTCCTTCGCCCAAGGAATCGCACGCTCATAACTTTGTATAATACGTGGCATTGAGCCCTTCGACGCTTTTCGAATACGCTTCATCGCACGATCACGACGTGCCTCGAACGCTTTATTTCCCAACAAATCACAGGCCTTAACATCCGCTGCTTCGATCCACTTATCAATCTTCTGCTCTGGTGACTCGAAGAAATACCAAGTGCGGCCTGAGTGCATCACAATCTGATTTGCCCCCACCCTAACCGCAAAATCGAGTGTCTGCTTTGTGTATTGATCCCATAACCGCATCTCCCGCTTATCAGCAGTCGATGGCTCATAGAGATTCGGCGCTGCGTGCTGAACGCTATTCGGTAAGGGACAAAAATTATGCACCGAAGATATCTTAATCAGTCCCTCTTCAACCGCTTGAAGAATACCTGGCACCAAGGAGATTCGGATGCCATGACTCAATTCAATTTGCTTAAACCCTAGCCCCACCATCTCTTCGATCATTTCATAGCCATCTGTATGCCGTGCCGAACACCAGCAGGTGGATAAAGATAGACGGTCGAAAATATCACTCATGGCAATAATAGGGCAGGAAAAAGTCCCGACACGCTATGCGCGGGACCGGGACTTAATCAAGAACAAGCGCCTGTAGCACCCGTACAAATAAACTTACATGTTCGAGTAACGAACGCGAAGCATATTATTAAAATCTAGTTCCTTACGTTTACGACGCTTCACCTGAGCAGGCTTTACGAAATAACGATTCGCACGGATCGTGTGAATCGTACCCTCGCGGTCGAGGCGTTTCTTGAGGCGGCGGAGCGCACGTTCAATGGGCTCGCCCTTACGGACTTTTACTTCGATTGACATAAAAAATAAATTCGGTTTCTGGGAAAAGAGGCAGAAACATGCGCCTGAGATTGGGTGCGTCAACCCTAATTTTCGATTTCGCCAGCCAATTCCTGTTCTGATATAGGTGCGGCTACCACTGGTGGGCGCGAAGAGAGAGTCAGCGACACGACATTCTCGATATGGCGCGTATGCGGAAATAAATCGAAAGGCTGAATCAGAGTGATGTCGTAGCCTGCCTCTACGAACTCCTTTAAATCACGTGCCTGTGTCGCAGGATCGCAGGACACATAGACGATCCGCTGCGGGCGAAACTGCATCAATTGCTGACGGAAGCTCGCATCGCAACCCTTACGCGGCGGATCGATCACCACTGCAGTCTGTTCAGCAGGGAACTTCAGACCATTAAAGATCGCCTCAGCCTTACCGATCACGAAGCGCACATTTTTAATGTTACTAATCGTCGCATTCGCCTGTGCCCAACGCACTGCGGGCTCGCTGATTTCAACGCCGGCGGACAATTCAAACGATTTCGATGTCGAAAGCGTAAACAAGCCGACGCCGCAATACGCATCCACTAAGTAGCGCGCTCCATGCAGCGATGCCTCACGCGCCACGTGCTCGACCAGTTCAGGCAGGATAAAGGGATTATTTTGGAAAAACTCTCCAGCCTTGAACTGGAATGTATGATTCCCGATACGCTCGGAGACGATCTCTTGCGGATCAGTCACCACACCTTCGAGCACATCGCGCATAAGTATCGTGCCACCACGCTGTCGACGCTTCTTACCACCAGAGAGGCGTGCCTCTTCGCGTGCTGCCGGCAATGCGGCGTTGATTGCCTCGGTCGCTATCGGGCATTGCTCGACATCGAGAATCTGATTACGGCGACCGTATTGCAAAAATCCAATCGGCTGGGTACCATCTTTCGCTGGACGCTCATAATGCGGCGTGATCTTAGAACGATAATTATATTGCTTCGGCGAACCGTGCGACAACTGCACCGGATGGTTGATCGCTCCGAGCTTTTGCATCAACTCTTCAACATGCTGAGCCTTCTCCTTTAACTGACGCGCATAGGTCATATGCTGATACTGGCAACCACCACATTTTTGATACAGCAGGCAACGTGGCTCGACACGATCTGGCGACGCTTCAAGCACTTCAAGCAGATCAGCATCCGAATAATTTTGAAAGTTACGATAGATGCGCGCCTTCACTCGCTCACCAGGAATCACAAATGGCACCATCACCACCCAGCCATCAACGCGAGCGACGCCCATCCCTAGATTCGTCAAACTCTCAACGGTCACATCGACCTCTTGATGATACTCAAAAGGCTCTGGCACAAAATTTTTCGGTGGTTGCATCCCAATGCCCTCAACAATGCAACCGCATCCTGCAACCTTAAAAATCCATAACAAGCTTCCCATCGAACAACTTTCTGCCCTTATTAAGTTTCATAATATGGAAGACGCCTACATTCAGAGCCGCCAAAACGATCAAGTCAAAAATCTCGTCAAGCTTCGCGAACGCAAGCACCGCGACCGCCAAGAGCGCTTCCTGGTCGAAGGCCTGCGCGAACTCGGTCACGCCATCGGCTCTGGCTATGAAGTCGAAACCATTTACTACTGTCCAGAATACTTCCCTTCTGCTCAGCACGAAACCTTTATTGCCAATACCCTAGGCAATGAAGGCCCACCGCTGGTGCGCATGAGCGAAGACGCCTTCGGAAAGGCTGCCTATCGCGAAGGACCGGACGGCATTGTCGCGATCGCCAAACAGCAAAGTCACTCGATCCAGGAATTCGATCTGCCCACCACGCCGCTTCTGCTGGTACTCGAAGGCATCGAGAAACCTGGTAACCTTGGCGCGATCCTCCGCAGTGCTGATGGTGCTGGTGCGGATGCCGTGATCCTCGTGGACTGCGTACTTGACCTCTACAACCCCAACGCCATCCGTTCTTCCCAAGGCCTAGTTTTTGCACTACCGGTCATCTGCACCGAGCAGGCTTACCTATCAGAATGGCTCACGAAACATCAGATTCAAACCGTCGCCACCACTCCCGAGACCAAGAACCTGCACTGGGACATCGACTACAAAAAGCCCACCGCACTGTTGTTTGGCAGCGAAAGCGATGGCCTGAGCGACTTTTGGCTTAGCCATACAAACGAGCACGTGCGGATCTCGATGGCAGGCAGAGCCGACTCGCTCAATGTCGCCGCAGCCGCAGCCGTCTGCCTCTACGAAGCAAAAAGGCAACGCGCTTAAAAAGGTGCGAGGACGGCTCGCCCGAGTATCCATGACATTGGCTAACGCGGGTGAATGCCCACGCTATTCATTTCAAGTTTTCACCCCAGGACGATCCCTGCGGATCACCTCTTGCAGCACTTCGCGCAGTTTTTTCAAATTTACTGGCTTGGGCAGGAAGTAATTCATCCCCGCCCGCTTAAACTTCCCCTCGTCCGAGAGCACACCAAAAGCAGTCACCGCAACGATCGGCACATGCTTACCGAGTTCGCCAGCTTCCCCATTTCGCAGAGCCAGCGACGCAGCTACGCCATCCATAATCGGCATATCAATATCCATCAAGATCAAGTCAAAACCCTTAGATTCCTGCACTAGATCGATCACCTCTTGGCCATTTGTCGCAAAAACCACTTCTTGCTTCATATGCCCCAGAATCGTCCCCATCACCTTGCGGGCAATCGGATCATCCTCAGCCACGATCAACGAAAGGCACACTGGTAGAGCCAACATCGACTTGCTCGACTTCCCGCCTTGATCTAAACGAAGCCCACCAGTCGGCAATGCACCACTCGCGGAGGCTTGCATCTGCTCCATCTCGAACGACAACTGCGTGTGCACGCCACCCGCCTCATAAGGGTTCGCATACATCACACCTTTATAGCGCTCCAGTAATGCAGACGATACCGCCCAATACAAATACTCCATCTGCAGTCGCGCATGATTCACCCCTGTCGTCATCTGGAAGACTTCCTGGATCTGTTGTTGCCGCTCTTGAGAAGGCTCCTCACGAGGATTTACAATATCAACTTTAACATCTACTCCATCCGTTCGCCATGTGATCTGTAAGACTTTTTTCTCAGTCGGAATCCTCACTAATGACACACTTTCAATCGAGCCCAGAATAGCGTTCTCGACAATCGCCCGCAGATGATCGCCATCGCCACGCAAACGCAAAGACTTATCTTGATGGCTCAGCTCAAGTTTGAGCCCGCGCAAATCAGCGCGAAAGACCAAGTCCTTCTTAATCTGCTCCATCAAGTCGTACAGATTTACCCACTCTCGATACTCCGGCAAATCATCCCATTCAGCTTGTATCTTCGATAAATTCACCATAGCCCCGATCACTGCGAGCATGTGCCGCGCGCAACCCTCGATCGCAACTCCATCGTCACTCGGGGCCTCCTCTTGCATAATCTGAGCAACCCCCAACAAGCCATTTAACGGCGTGCGTAATTCATGCGAAAGCGTCGCAAACAAGGCTGTCGAAGCCTGATCGACTCGAGTGGCCTCTGCAAGGACCGGCTCCTCTTCCTTAAGAATCGGGGCAAGAACCTCAGGCTTGGGTTTGCGCAACAACAAGCCAACTAATAATACAACGCCCCCAAGGAGCACCATAAATAGAACCAAAAGCAATACCGTTAAACTATTTAAGCTCGCAACAATCACTCGATAAATCCACGGATCAGCACCTCGATCGTCAACAAGCATTATTGTTAAATCGCATTAAAAAACTACGTTCCTAAAAATCCACTCTTACCTGTAGATGTGCCTCAACCAACTACACGCAGCCTTACTTACTCCGTTTTACACGTGGTCAGAGATTTGGATCGGCTAGGTCGAGTTGGCCTAACATCCATCATGCTTGGCTAAACAAGGATGCCCCACTCTGCTCATTTTCAAGGATCTACCACGTGACGCTCCTTGCGAATCACATCCAGCAGTACTTCGCGCAGTTTGTTCAGATTCACTGGCTTAGGCAGAAAGTAATTCATCCCCGCCCGCTTAAACTTCCCCTCGTCCGAGAGCACACCAAAAGCAGTCACCGCAACGATCGGCACATGCTTACCGAGTTCGCCAGCTTCCCCATTTCGTAAGGCCAACGCCGCGGCAACGCCATCCATAATCGGCATATCAATATCCATTAAGATCAAGTCACAGCCCTTAGATTCCTGGACTAGATCGATCACCTCCTGCCCATTCGTCGCAAAAACCACCTCTTGCTTCATGTGACCCAGCGCTGCAGCTAACAAACTGCGAGCAATCGGATCATCTTCTGCCACAATCAGCGAAAGGCGTACTGGCAGAGCCAACATCGACTTGAGCGGCTTACCACTCTGATCCAAACGGAGACCACCGACTGGCAATTCACTACTTGCGGAGGCTTGCATCTGCTCCATCTCAAACGACAACTGCGTGTGCACCCCACCCGCGTCATCAGGGGTCGCATGCATTATGCCATTATAGCGCTCCAATAATGCAGACGATACCGCCCAATACAAATACTCCATTTTGATGCGCTTATGATTCGCCCCCGTCGTCATCAAGAAAACTTTTTGTATCTCTTGTTGGCGCTCTTGAGAAGTCTCCTCACAAGGATTCACAATATCAACTTTAACATCTGCTCCATCTGTCCGCCATGAGACCTGCAACACCTTTTTCTCAGTCGGAATATTCACTAAAGATACACTCTCAATTGAACCTAACAGAGTATTCTCTATGATCGCCCGCAGGTGATCGCTATCGCCGCGCAGGCGCAAAGACTTGTCCTGATGGCTCAGCTCAAACTTGAGCCCACGTAAATCAGCACGAAAGATTAAATCCTTCTTAATCTGCTCCATCAAATCATGCAGACTCACCCACTCACGATATTCCGGCAAGTCATTCCAGTCGCTTTGTATCTTCGATAAATTCACCATCGTGCCGATGACTGCCATCATGTGCCGCGCACAGCCCTCAATCGCCACACCATTTTCACTCGGCAGTTCTTCTTGCATTAATTGAGCAACTCCCAACAGCCCATTCAACGGGGTACGTAATTCATGCGAAAGCGTGGCAAACAAAGTGTTCGAAGCCGGATCAATGCGAGAGGCCTCTGCCATTACCGGCTCCTCTTTTGGCTCAAGCGGCGCAATGAGCGCTGGCTTGGGTTTGCGTAACAACAAGCCAGCCAATAATACAATGCCCCCAAGAAGCACCGCACACATGACCAAAAGCAACACTGTTAAACTATCTATGCTCGCAATACTCACTCGATGAATCCACGGATCAGCAACTCGATCGTCAATAAGGATTATTACTAATATAACATTTAGAAACCACGTTTCTTTAAGTCTAATATCGTATGATTCAGTGCCTCTACCATTGGTACTTTGGCTAAATAGCCTAAATCTCGCCGCGCTGCACTGATGTCGAAATAGTGATCCTTAGCCAACTCCACAGCGACAAATCGAGTGATTGGCGGCTCATGCCGACGGCCGAGCACTTTCCACAACCCCTCGCACAGGGCACCCACAGTATACGCCACAGGTAATGGGATTTTGCTAGTCAAAGGCGGATGGCCTAAGTCCTTCAAAATCGAATTTACCCACGGCCAGAGCTCGACCGACTCTCCTTGTGAAATAAAATATGCCTGCCCTGCGCCCTTGCCTGCGGCTAAGGCATCGAAAGCATCCAAATGTGCGTCGGCTACATTACCCACATATGACACATCCACTCGACTGCGCCCATCGCCCACGATTTTCAAACGGCCCGCTTGCACACTCGCAATCACACGCGGCAAAAGATGTGGATCACCTGGCCCAAAGATTAGATGCGGCCGCAAGGCCACAATCTTCAAAGTCTCCGAATTCGCAGCCAACGCTTCTTCCTCAGCAATCGCCTTCGTTTGCGCATAATGACACAGCCAATTTTTTCCGTACGGCAGCGACTCATCGCCGCCGCAGATCGGCTGGCCATTAAACACCACACTTGGTGTGCTGGTGTAGATTAAACGACCGACGCCCTGCTCACGACATGCCGCCACGACATTACGCGTGCCAACAACATTGGGCTGATAATAGCTCTCCCAACTACCCCAGACGCCCGCACGCGCCGCCACATGAAACACCGCACTCACTCCCTCGCATGCCGCCGACAGCGCCGATGCATCAGTAAGATCGCCACACACGACATCCACTCCCTGCGCCTCCAACTGCGGTTGTGGCGATCGACCGATAGAGCGTACGGTGTAGCCACGCGCCAATAAGCGCTCAATTATATAGCCACCCACAAAGCCACCGCCTCCTGTCACCAAAATTTTCATCTATGGGCAGACTTATGCACCTGCAAACTTCCTCGCAAGCGACAAACGATGAATCTTCGCATTATGCCGCACATCCACTGGAAACGATTTCTCAAAAAAGAACGTGTCAATCTCACTGGTCATGGCATGTTGCTGTGCGATCTTACGTAGACTCTCGATAAACTCTTTTCGCGCTGAATCACCCGTCGGAAATGCGCCCGTCTCTGGCTCGATTACGATCCCGGGACGCCCCCTTCCGACATCAATCAGCGCCGAGCGAAACACTTGTGGATGTACATTAAAAATCGCCTCACAGCAATCCGTGTAGAGTGGCCCCTCAGCTGCCTGCACAAGCTCCACCTTGCGCCCACAGAACCACAGTCGCCCGGCTTCACCGATCCATCCTAGGTCGCCCATTCGGTGCCAATGCTGCTGGCCATCGGCAATCTTTGAATCTGCATCCGCATCTGGACGCTTATCGTAGCTACGCGTGACCGACGACCCGCTCACGATAATTTCGCCAATCTCACCGACTGGTAGTTCCACGATTTCAGCAAGCGTAGCAATCGGCCCAGCAACTGGCTCAATGATCCGCACATTCACACCGGGCAGCGGCGTACCAACACATGTCCCGTCGCCTAACGCTGTGCGCACCGCAGTTTCACTCAACACCTCCGTCGATGCAATCGAGCTCACTGGCAAAGCCTCAGTCGCGCCATACGGCGTATGGATTTCACCATTCGGAATGATTGCTTCCATCTGCCGCATCAACGCTGGCGGCACAGGCGCACCTGCCATTAAAATACGTCGCACACTCGGCAGCGTCACTGCATACGCCTCACAGTAACGCGCGATCTTAGTCCACAACGCTGGCGAACCAAAACTATTGGTCACCGAGTTCTGCTGTATTGCCCGTACAATCTTTTCCGGATCGACCGTCGCAGGCCGGCTTGGGTTCATCTCTGGCACCACAGTGCACATCCCCAGCGCAGGATTAAATAGAGCAAACACGGGCAACATCGGTAAATCCACTTCGCCAGGCGCAATGCCATATTGCGCACGAATCGCCTCCACCTGCGCTACAAACATGCCGTGTGCGTAGCAAACACCCTTCGCCGGTCCGGTCGAACCAGAGGTAAACAAGACTGCGGCCAATTCGTTCTCCGCAGAATCGACGACTGAGAAATCTCCCTGCGCGTTATATTGAGCGATTTTTTTCTCGAATCCAGAACCGACCGAGAGCTTCACCGACACCCCACGGAAACTTGGTCGAAACAGTCGCGCCACCCAGATCGCGGGGGGAATACCAACAACGGCCTCCGGTTGCGAATGCCGCACACAACGCAGGAAGCGCTTTAGCCCCATACCCGGATCAATCACGATCGGCACTGCCCCGATACGAAACAGCGCAAACACAATACGAATCAAATCCAAACCTGGCTTGACCATCAGCAGCACACGTGTGCCGCGCTTAATACCCCGTGCAACGAAGTAATGCGCCGTCGCTGACGCCTCCGCATCTAGCTGCGAGAAGCTGCGTTCGACATAGCGAATCGCGCCATCAGCCTCACGCCCAACAGGCGCACGCACCGCAGCGCCATCAGGATGCTGAGCAGCTTGTTCAGCCAGAAAGTAAGCGACGTTGTGTGGCATAAGTTAAAAAGCATCCCGCGGCAGGACAGCGCGATTGCCAAGAAAAAAGCCGCTCCCAAATGGAAGCGGCTTTCAGAAATATTTAAACCTTTAAACCGATACAGCCTAATAATCTTCGATAGTAAGCAAGCCCCAAAGAAGCGTGGTCTTATCACCAGAAAAATTCTTACGAGTGTAGAGTTCGTCGGTATTAATTGTGAACGAATTCCCACCAGTAGGCGCGTAGCTTTCCTGCGCATTTTGATAGAAGCCGAGAACATTTGTTTCCCCTCGAGCCATTTGTGCTTTACCACCATCACAGCCAGTGAATACGAGTACCGCGGCGGCAAGAGCAAGGAGAGTAAGGATTTTACAACGCATGTTTATTTTGGGGTTCATTGTTTAAGAAATTGAATTTGCAAAGCCCTGATGGACTTGGCAAGAGGATTTTTACGAAGGCGCTAAGGATTGTTAATCCTCGTCATCGAGCACTCCATCGGCGAGATCGAGATTCGAATGGACGGCTTTAACATCCTCTAGAGCATCCAAAATCTCAATCAAATGCAGCACTTTGCGTGCTGTCTCTTTGTCACTGATCGGCACCATAATATTGGGCAAATAAACCAGATCCGACTGTTCTGATTCGATCCCTTTGGTACTCAAGGCCTGTGAAACTGCGTCATACGCAGACATTGGGCAAATCACCTCGAAGTGATCGCCTTCGTTCTTAATATCCTCTGCGCCCGCTTCGAGCGCTACATCCATCAGTGTTTCTTCATCGGTCTGCTTCGCATCGATAATGAACTGCCCGACGTGATCAAACTGAAACGATACCGCGCCGACGCCGGCGAGATTCCCGCCGTTCTTGCTCATCGTGCTACGCACTTCAGAGGCAGATCGATTCTTATTATCAGTGGTAATCTCGACAATCAGTCCGACACCACTCGGCGCATAGCCCTCGTAAACGATCTCTTCGTAGACGACGCCCGGCAATTCGCCGGTACCTTTTTTGATCGCACGCTCGACATTATCATTAGGCATATTCGCCTCCTTCGCCTTCGCCACTACGGTGCGCAAGCGCGGATTCATCGAAGGATCACCGCCACCAGCGCGAGCAGCGAGCGTGATATCTTTACTAATCACGCTGAAAATCTTACCGCGCTTAGCGTCTGTAGCACCCTTTGCGCGTTTGATGGTAGCCCATTTGCTGTGTCCTGACATATCTAAAAAAGCTGAATGATGAAACGCTGAAATACTTAAATACTGAAAATCGCGCAGCGCGCATCACGAAATTCAAAGGGTTGGGGTTATTTATTTTTCTTGCGTGGCTTCGTACTTGGCGAACCACCTTTGCCTGTTGATGTCGCAGCTTTGGCAGCGACGACGGGCTTCAGTTCTTCATCCGGACTATTATTAATGATCTTCTGTTGAAGAATGGTCAAAAGATTTTGTACGGTCCAGTAAAGGACTAGGCCAGATGAGAAATTGTAAAGGAAGACCAGGAAGATAAAAGGCAAGAACTTGAATATTTTTTGCTGCGCGGGGTCCGCAGTCGGCGATACCGGCATCATGCGCATTTGAAAGAACATTGTGAGGCCCATGATCAATGGAAGAATGTTTACCGGAAAGCCGGCAATATACGTCAAGGTATCCGGCATCGACAGGTCACTCACCCACAGGAACGACTCGTGGCGCAGTTCTGAGGCAGAACGGAGCATATAGAATAGTCCGAGGAAGATCGGCATCTGGACAAGCATTGGTAAGCAACCCGCGACCGGATTAACCTGATGCTCTTTAAAGACCTTGAGAGTCTCCTGCTGAAGTTTCTGAGGGTTATCCTTATATTTCTCTTTAAGCTCAGCCATTGGCCCTTGGATCTTTGCCATGCGCTTCTGCGAGCGGCTCGCTTTAGCTGAAAGGGGCCAGAACAGTGTCTTAATGCAAATCGTCATAATCACGATCGACCAGCCCCAACTAGGCACAACCGCATGAATCGCATACATAAAGGAAAGCAGTAACTTACTGATAAAGCTGAGAAAGCCGAACTGCATGACTTCGTCCTGCTGATTACCCAGCGCTTGAAGGCGCTTAAATTCTTTTGGGCCGACGTAGAAATCAAAATCTAAAGTTTTGGCGCTGCCTGCAGGGACGGTGCCAAGATCATATCCAACACTGCCTGAGATACCCGGGCGACCACGTGTGCCATCTTCAGCTTCAGATGCCTCGACTGAATAAATAAACAAATCGCGACCCATCGTTTCCGAACTCAGTACTGCAGCGAAAAACTGATTCTTGACCGACGCCCACTCAAAGCGAACAGATTGCTCTAGCTGTTCGACCGGAGCACTGGCACCTATACCTAAAAATCCTTTGCCGCCGGTGAGTTTGTTAATCGCGATAAACTCAGCATCTTCGCCGTCAAAATAACCAACATTCAGGAACGAAGGCAGTTGCTTCTCAGTAATGGGTCGAGAGGTCCCTAAATTCAAATAAATCGTCGACAGAGCCTGAGGTATGGCGGCTTGATTATTAAAAGTCGTGCTGTGACGTATAATGTAAGGGTCTTGCTCAGAACGATCTTGCGCGAGCGAATAGATGCGGCGCAGCGCCAGCCCATCTCCAGAGTTAAAGACGAACGTGATCGAATCGGCGGACTGTTGCTCGATCGTGTAGGGCTTGTCGAATTCCTGCATACCCCCATCACGGTCAGCTAGGCTAAGGCTCAGGGCAGGCAGACGACCGTCTATATTGAAGATATAATCGTCGCGTTGACCTGTCTTCGTTTGTAAAAACTCGACTGTGCGAATCGCACCGCCAAGGGTTGTAAAGTCTACCTCAATAAAGTCATTTGAGAGCGTAACGACTTGCTCGGCAGCGGCCCTCGTGGGCTGCGCAACGACCACTGCAGCGACCTCTTGGGGTTGAGTCAGCAGATCCAAGATATCGTCACCCGCCGCGGCTCCAGCGTTCGTGGCGCTCGAATCGACCACAGGGGCTTCGACTCTCGCTCGCTCAAGCGCCGCAGCCTCTTGCTGCTGTTGCTGAAGCTGCTGGTTCTTTAAATCGTTCGTCTGCTTATACATGAAGCCGATACCGGCTGCGATGCAGATAATTCCTAGAATTGTATTTTTCTTATCCATCTAAAAGTGAGTTGTGGTGTGCTGACATGCCTTCTTTCTGCTGTTTGTTCAAGCTCGGAAGCGGGTCATATCCGCCGGGGTGCCAAGGGTGGCAACGTAAAATACGTCTAAATGCATACCACCACCCGCGCCAAAACCCATATTGCAAGAACGCGGAACGCGCGTAGCAAGAGCAGGTCGGCTGGAAGCGGCAACTACAGTTGGAGCCGAAGAAGATCTGCTTCATCGGCGAGAGTGTTAATTGATAGATGCGCACAAGCAAAGCTGCCAACTGCGCAAGTAGCGATGGCTTGCGCCCCGTCCGATGTGGTGCCGATTGGGCCTGTTTCAGTTCGTCGTTCATCCTATTGTTCAGCTGCTTGATCGACCGCTGCCTCCGTTAAGATTGTCGCGCAGGCGCGTAAGTAGCGAGACTCTAAGTCACTGAAGCTGTGCCGATCAAAGCTGGCCCGCAGCACGATCACGATATCGCTACCAAGCGGCAACGCCGATTCATGCTGGCGAAAAAGCTCACGAAACGTACGCTTGCCGAGGTTGCGCTTCACCGCATTACCGACGCGTCGAGATGCAATCACGCCGAAGCGGCGTGCTGCGCACTCATCGGTAACGATCCGACGGCATTGAAAAATAAAAGGTCCGCACAGGATACGTTTACCCTGACTGCGGACCTCTTGAAATTCGCGCGGTTTGCGCAGACGCTTAGAAGTCGGGATGCCCATGGCTCCAAGACCTCATTACGCTCCGTCTTAAACGGAAGCAGAGAGGCTATGACGGCCCTTCGCTCGGCGTGCAGCGAGAATCTTGCGGCCACCGCGGGTTGCATTACGTGCACGAAACCCGAATTTACGAGCGCGGCGGAGTTTTGAAGGTCTATATGTTGGTCCCATAATATTGTGCTGTGGAAATTGGAGAAAAGCGGAGGAGAAAAACCTCAGATCTCGTCGCTGTCAAGGCATGATCTAGTAGATTTCTGCACTAAAATTTGCCCTACTACTGGGGCAGATACCCGAGAAGCCGTCAAAAATATCAAAAAAAGACACATTCGCACTTCGAATACTTGCAAGTTAGATCAAGACCTAGAATGATCAGATAACTAAATATCCGAGACATAAATACTATGGCTACATTAACTCCCGCATCACTCAACGCTTCAAAGAAAAAGAAACTCAGTTTCGCCGAGGGGCAAAGACTCGCCAAACGAAAGTCCTACGAGAAGCAAGCCCCGCGCAAGAAAATCAAACTGCAGGAGCTTACCGTCTTCACCCAGCAACTAGCTGCCATGCTCGAAGCCGGCCTGCCCTTGGTTACCTCACTCGAAGCGCTCGAGGATCAGACTGAAAACCCGGTCTTCCAAGTCATCATCCGTAATGTTCGCACCGACGTGTCAGCGGGTAAATCTTTCTCCGAATCTTGCGCCATCTATCCGCGCGCCTTTCCAAATCTCTTCATCTCTATGGTCGAAGCCGGTGAAGCCAGTGGCGGCCTTGCCGAAATTCTAGATAAAACTTCGATCTACTTTGAAGAGACCGTCAAGTTGATCAAACAGATCAAAGGCGCCATGACTTACCCGATCGCAGTCATCGGCCTCTCGGTCGGCCTCGTCAATATTCTGCTTATCTTCGTCATTCCTGTATTTGCCGAGATGTTTGCAGACTTCGGCTCAGAGTTGCCGAAACCAACGCAAATACTAATCGACCTCAGCGAATTCCTAAAGTCTTACATCGTCTTCATAATCATCGGCTTTGCCGGCTTCGTTTGGGCCTTCAAGCGCGTCGTATCGACGCCGAAAGGACGCAGGATCAAAGACCAGACCATGCTCAAGCTACCAGTTATTGGCGAACTCACACGTAAAGTCTGCTTATCACGCTTTTGCCGGACCTACGCGATCTTAATGCGAGCCGGAGTACCCATCCTGCGCACTCTCGAAATCGTCCGCAAGGCATCCGACAACACCTATATTGAATCCGCCTGCAAAGAGGTTTCCAAGCACATCAGTCAGGGCGGACAGGTATCTGAAGTACTCGCAGTCGACCCGTACTTTCCGCCCATGGTCAAACACATGACCCGCGCTGGGGAACAAACTGGTAACGTCGATGGTATGATGGTCAAAGTAGCCGACTTTTACGACAACGAAGTCGACACCCTCGTCGCCGCACTGACCTCGCTAATGGAACCACTTTTGATATGCTTTCTCGGTATTGTCGTCGGCGGCATTGTCATGGCTATGTTCCTACCGATCTTCCAACTTTCCAGCGTCGTCGGGTAATCGACATAATCGCAGTTCAGACTTAGCCACGACTGTCGAGCATTGGCATTTGCATGCACATTTCTATCCGCCGCTGCCACGCTCGATTACAGTTTAAAAAATTATGGTCGGCCTAAGTAAGACTCGCCAACGCACAACGCGATTTGACCGCAGAACAAGCAGCGCCAAGGTTGACTGCACTCTCAGAAATTCATTATACCAGAAAAGAGAATACCGCATATGAAAGTATTTGTAACAGGAGGTGCCGGTTATATCGGCAGTGTCGCAGTCGAACAACTCGTCCACGCAGGTCACGACGTGATGGTCTTTGATAACCTATCACTCGGGCACAGCTTAGCGGTGCATCCCAGTGCAGAGCTGGTCGTTGGCGATCTGGCCAACATCGAGGCGATTCGCGAGGCGATGGGTCGATTTAAGCCCGAAGCGATCATGCATTTTGCCGCCAAGTCACTGGTCGGCGAATCGATGGAAGATCCATTCATTTACCTTGGCGATAATGTGTCCAATGCGCTCAACCTATTGAAGTGTGTGGTCGAATTTGAAGTGCCTCGCTTCATCCTGTCTTCCACTGCCAACTTGTTTGACGATCCAGAGCGTATGCCCATCGCCGAAGATGAGCGCATCATCCCGGGTAGCCCTTACGGCGAATCGAAATATATCATCGAGCGCTACCTACACTGGATGTCTCGTATATATCCGTTTTTTAACTACGCAGCACTGCGCTACTTTAATGCCGCTGGCGCAAGTGTCGAGCGCGGCGAAGATCACACTCCCGAGCTACACCTTATCCCACTCGTGCTACAAGTAGCACTCGGTCGACGCGAGCAGATATATATGTTCGGCGACGACTACGACACACCAGACGGCACTTGCGTGCGCGACTACATTCACGTGATTGATTTGGCACAGGCACACATCCTCGCGCTCGAAGCGATCGAGAACGAAGATAAGATTTACAACCTCGGCAACGGCCAAGGTTACTCAGTCAAGCAAGTCATCGAGACTGCACGCGAAGTGACAGGCCACGCGATCCCTGCCGATGTGAAACCACGTCGTGCCGGCGATCCCGCGACATTGATTGCTGCCAGTGCCAAGATCACCAGTGAACTCAAATGGGATCCAAAGTTCCCTGATTTGAAATCAATCATCACCAGTGCATGGGCATGGCATCAAGCCAATCCGAACGGCTACGAAAACTAATCACTACAGCATTCCAATAGGTATCACATGGAACAAGACGTTCATAACAAACTCTCCGCAACTGCAGACAAATACGGTCTCGACATTGAAGGCGGACAAGTGCGCCGCAGTTCATCTCGCTTCTGTTTCGGCGTCGAACATGGTGATTACAACGGCATGGAGCTTTTCGGTGTCGGAACTGATCGCTTTATCTGGTTGGCGTTTAAACCTAATTCTTTAGGCCGTGTGCGTATTTTCAGCGAAAACTTCCCCGAAGACGGCATTGTCGACTTCGCACTAGGCGAAGCCGTAGAGCCAGCGGAATTGAGGGATAGCTGGGCACGTTTTCCTCATGGAGTGGAATTAATTCTGCGCCGTGAAGGCTACGAGTTGGGCACAGGGTTCGATGCAGTGCTCTATGGCAACATTCCCGGTGGCGGCATGTCGCGCTCAGCGTCGCTAGCGCTGAACCTGATCCTGACGTTCTTCGAAGTAAACGGAACAGTGGTCGAGGACGGCATGCGTATCGTTGATCTCGCTCAAATGGTCGAGACTGATTACATCGGTTCGCCTTGCGGCAAGTTAGATCAGATCATGATTTATTTTGCAAAAGCAGGCATGGGCACATATTACAATCCCAACAAAGGAACGATCGACCATATCCCATTTGGTGGCGATCCTGATGATTTTCGTATCGTAAGTTTGGATACAGGAACGAAGCGACCAGGACTCGAAAAATCGACTTATAAGATTCGTCGCGATGAATGCGATCATATGAAGGCATTACTAAATGAAAAATTTGGTTATGCGTCTCTCGCAGAGGTCTCGACACCTGAAAAATTTACTACAGCTACGGCCCATATTCAGGCAGTCGCGCCCGCGAGCGTGGGACGTCTAAAATACCTATACGAAGCGCAGGCCCGCTTTGCCGATACGCTAGAGGCGTGGCGTAGTGGTGACATCGAGAAGGTGGGCCAGAATTTTCGCGCAGATGGCATTGGACTACGGGATGATTATGTGATCAGCGGCCCTGAGCTGGAGACGATGTGCGAAATCGCACGCAGTGTACCAGGCGTGTTGGGTGAGCGCATGCTCGGCGGCGGCGACAAGGGCGCTAGCGGTGCCTTAATTTGGGCAGGTGCCTTCGACGATTTAAAATCGACCGTGGAATCGACCTATCCGCTGTGCCATCCAGCTTTTTCGAATGAGTTCGCGATTCATTCTTGCCGTACAGTGGATGGTATTACATCGGCTCCATTGTTGGCTCACCCTGGTAAACAATAAGCTAAATCCATCAGAACCAGACACCTAAGTACGAAAAAGCCGAAAGGCTTTAAACGAGCTGCTTACGGCCTAAAAAGGGTACTGGAGCATCGGAGACCCTGAATTCCTGGTAACTTGCGTGCCATGCAAGCGAGGCACCTTCAACTACGCGGCTTGCACCGAGTCTTGCCGAACTGATGCGCCTAGCACCAAGAGAAAGCAGTACTTAATTCATAATTATCTAATAACCAATGATTTACATTCTATTTTAAGGTTAAATATAAATCTATTTACATTCTAAAATAACATTATACTAGATAAATTATTACCGCTGTTTTTTAAAAAATATTCTAGCTAATTTTATACTTCCCATACGTCAATTTATTGTTACGTTGTTCTTTCCAATGACGTGTATCTTACATGTGAATTGGATATCGGCTAGGCAGTGTTGTCTCAGCTCAGTGAGTCTTCCCCTCTTTTGGCGTATTGATGCGCCGCTTTGCTTTTCTAGTAGTGCTAATGGTTCATGTGAATCATCGCTAATGACTACTGGTTCACCCCAACAAAGGAGATAAATGGAAAAAGTAACCTCACAGCTAACTAGTATAATCAAAAGTATATCCGAACTCGGAATAGGGCTGATTGCTCTCGGTATTATTGCTGAGATCGTCTTCGGCCAGGGCGCCATTTTTGGTGCCAGCGTGGTCGGAAACCTATCTGGAATTGTTACCGCTATTGGCGGAGAAAACGGTTTCGTTGGCTTAGTTGCCATCATTCTAATCTTCGGACTGCTGCGCAATCGCGCATAGCAGAACCCTAAACAAACAAAAAACCCAAATAAAAAGTACTATGGAAAATACAATTAATCAAATCAAGTCAGCTATCGGAGGAATCTCTGGTGTGCTCGTTGCAGCTATCGGCCTTCTCATCGTTGCTTCTGTTGTTTTCGGCCAAGGCGCAAGTATGAATGTGATCGGTAATATTAAAGATCTTGTTGATACTTTCATTGGCAGTGGTGCAAGCCTCTCGAGCATTGTAACACTCATTATTGTTTTGAGTGTACTCAATAAGTAGCATCTGCTTCTAAATTAATCCAAGGGGCCTCATAACGGAGGCCCCTTTTTTATGCTCAGAGCTGTAGAATTAATTATCTACTTTTCTGAAGATGAAATATCATTTCCACCACACAGCTCATATGAATAATATAAGCTGCACATTCATTGCATTTTACTGGCTCACGCAGCCAAAGTGAGTTCAACATGCAACCACCTTCAACTCTGACTCACCATCCATAAAAAGAGTGGTGTAGCATAGGAGAGTCGAACTCCTGATTAGATTAGGAAGCTTTATTAAAGGGGAAACCGCCCGCTAACCCTGATAAACACAGCAACTATAATTTTAATGATTTTAATAATCTCCTTGCTGGTATGTAAGTAGTATGTAAGAAATTAGGAATGGGCTGGATGAGCGAGTCTTCGCTGAAATTCAAAAGATCTTACTGGAGCAGGATTGAGCTATGAGCAGCGGATTTTCCGTCCAAACTAACTTTTCAGGTGGACAAGTTTGCGGCACTCCGACTAGGACTCCTAGGCCAGAATCCTTGTGCTAGGGTGGTGGGGGGGGGAATGGCCTCCCTTTAAATGATAAATCATCACGACTCCTTGAAGGTTAGGAAATACAGAGCGGCACTAACTCCCGAGGAACGAATTCAACACCTCGGCGAAGGGAAGAATTCAAGAGTCGTGAATCAAGCCGCCTGGAATTACTGATAGACAAATAAAAATCCGCTCATCAGAGTAAGATGAGCTACTGTAAAACAGGATTGGAAGAAACCACTACCGTGCTACTAATAAGACTGTTAGCGAAAAAATGGAAAAAACATCTATTCTCTATAACATCGAAGGATGCATCAGATACAGTGACATCAACGGTGTTGCAGCATGGCTGAAAAGATCCAAGTGCTCAGTTTCCAATTCCGACTATGACGAAATTGTCAAGAAATTGGCGAGCCTTGTAGAAGAAACGAAGATAAAGTCCGCTATCCTTGAAAAGATAGGAGAAGACTTGTCTCGAATCCAAAAAAAGAAAGATACAGAGGAAGCCGAGAAAAGAAAGGCTGCGGTTGAAGCTAACGGGGCTGCCGAGAAAGCGCGAGATGTGGCCAGAATACGCGAACAAGAAAAAAGAGAGAAAATTCTTGAGGAGCAGCAGAAGCGTATGGCTCAGATAAAGAGTCTATTCATTTCTCGCTATAGCCCACCCTGCTTCTATCATTTCACCGATATGAGAAATCTCCCATCTATTCGTGAGCACGGTTTGCTTTCACTCCACGAAATAAAGAAAAGGGGAATTCAAGTTTCTGCATTCGGGGGGAATGACTGGAGTCATGAAGAAGATATACGTCGTGGATTGGATCGTTTCGTTCATCTCTGTTTCTTACGCGAGCATCCAATGGAGTATGTCGCTAGGGTGAAGGAGGAAAGAGTCGGAGAAACTAAATTTATCTCTGTATCCCGTGATGTGTTACAGAGGGATGACATTCGTCTCACTAATGGCGTAGCGAATAGTTCAGGCCGCAGATTGTTGAGCCTCGATGCAGCAGTTGAATCTATGGATTTCGAAGTCATTTATGACAGAACTGACTGGAAAGACCCGGAGATTCAAAAGCGCAGGAATACAGCGAAAAAATACGAGCTACTAATCCCCAGATCCATACCCACCGAACATCTGCTTATATAAGCCTATGGCCAAACGACCTATATTTATTCCATACTCAGAAGGCTTACGTTTTGTTCGAGAGGTTGATGTTGAATTCAAGTGGAATCCAGGTTTTGCACCAGTCCAGAAGAAGAAGAACGTAGTAGCGTTACATGATGCGGCGAAGCTCAAAGGGTTCGACAATCTCTTGGAAGTATCGACTAAATCAGAAGTGAAATTAGGACAGCGCCTCAGCGCTTTCAATATGCCGATAGAATTAGATAACGGTAGCACGATCACTCTAGAATGTGCCTTCCAAGGAAGTAAGGTATTTGAAGGCGGAGGTCCTTTCACTGACATATACCGAAAGACTAGCCGAGAAGCAAAAAAGGATGAACGCTTACGAAATAGCGGCAAGATCATTGGTTTCCGTTATGAAGGATTTGAGTTTCCGAATGAACCAAAAACAGCATTTTATGACTGGCTGTATTCTCGTGCGCTTGCTCCACATCGAGAATATCTTGAGCGCTTCGATGAATATGACGGGTTCACTGATATAGAATTTAATCCCGATAAATCGATAAATTGTCAGGCTAGGTCATGTGCTTTGTTTGTTTCACTGGTGCGGAAGAATCTCCTAGATCATGCGATACAATCACCGGATAATTTCATTGGAACGATTCTATCAGATTCATTTGCGCAGCCATATTCCGATGATGTGCGACAAGGAGAATTACTATAAAGAAGCGCTAATAAACCCTCACCCCGATGCAACCTCGGCGGCTAGCGCCGCCAAAAAGCAAATTCCTATCAGTTAAAGATTCTTCTGACAAATAGTAGCTAAGCGAATATCCGCCCCGTCCTAAATTATTTCTCCTTTATTGCTATTATTAAAAACTGAGCGTCACTATCTAGCTCCACCGCAAATCTTGCAATCATTTCCTGACGCCTTTTTGGCGTGTCGACCTTTGCCTTGGCCGTAATACCTGCAGCCCTGTTTATGGGTCTTTCCGGTACTGCTAATCCAGAAGTCACCAGTTGCGTTTGAGGCTTTATCTGGGGCAGCTGCGCTACTTTGTTCGTATGCTCGCATCTCCCAGACCTTAATCGGCAGGTCGTAATGCTGGATGATGCTGTTCACTCAGATCAGATGCTTTCGATCTGAAGGCTTTTCTAGAATTAGGACAATGCCAGCCTGCCGGTTGAATTGAAACCCGTAGTTCAAGCTCTGCCCGATGGCCTCGCCCCATTTGCGAGCGAAGTCCACCTCGATGGCATAGGAGTCAGTGAGAATATCGCACCGAGTGCCGTCACCGGCAGTGACCTCTGTCCGACCGCCGACTTCTGCGGCAAAGATGTCCTGATAGTAAGACTCCGGAAGCGCTGAGGCGGTTGCAGTGAGGAGCAGGAAGGTGAGGCAAGTAATTAGCTTCATTGGCTGTTATTTCTAGTGCTTCGCAAGCCACTCACGGGACAGCTTCTGCGCTTCGGCAATCTGTTCATCGGTCATTTTTTCGGAAACATTGGCTTTTTTGTCCTTTGCCTTCTCAGTGTAACCTGCATCTGCAAGATTCAACCACATATACGCCATTACGGCATCCTGAGCAACACCGTCGCCAGTGTCATACATATTACCTAGATTGTATTGAGCAGCAACGTGTCCCTGCTCTGCAGCTTTACGGAACCATTTCACCGCTTCAGCATGATCCTCACCCACGCCTAGGCCTTTGCAATAGAAATGCCCGAGCCTGAATTGACCTTCCGCGTCTCCCTGCTCAGCAGCCTTACTAACCCATTTCACCATCTCAGCGTGATCCTTGGTAACGCCTAGGCCAGCGTAATACATTGCCCCTAGCATTGATTGAGCCAGCGCATGTCCTTGCTCAGCAGCCTTGCGAAACCATTTCGCAGCCTCGACAGAATCCTCAGCAACACCATTAGAGTCATCAAGATGCCATAACCCCATTTTGATTTGAGCACTCACCTGCCCTTGCTCAGCTCGCGTTTTTACATCGTTCATTTTCTAATTCTTCTTTTCGCCGGTTATTTAATCTCTCGGAGAGTAGTTGGGCTTTATACTTTCTGACGTTTCGGTTTCTCTGATTTTTTTCCTAACGTGAAGAGTATGCGCCGAGTAAAGGCGGCGCCTTAACGAATTTATCATATTCCGCCTTGTTGCGCTCTCCAGTATTTCATTAATTTTTTAACGAAAATTTTGTCTCGTTGCCCTTCACCTGATATATATAAAGAGAACTCATTACCATCGATTTTACTTATGATGATCTCAGTATCCTCCAGGAAGCTTGATGTGTAGTTTATTTGAATATTTTCGATTTCTTCGTAAGTTGCTGATTCTAAATAATAACTTTCATCTTCCGGAGACTCCCAATAAGAAACTACTCTTCTATTCGTAAAAAAATTCCCATCTTCTTTTATTGAGAAGATCCCAGCTGAGTAGAAGTAATATATTTCTTCACCATCACGACAGGCATCGATCTCTTTAAAGAAACTCATGTTATCCCCAGATAGTAATTCTCCAGAAATAACTTGAGTACTTGGCATTATGTTCAGCGAAGAAAATACTGAAAAAGCAAATACAGGGATTCCTAGTAATGATATAAGCCAGTGTTTCCATCCGAAACGCCAATACGTCGGAGATCGAGGGCCGTCCTCATTTTTATTAATTTGGTTTACTTTGATTACAACAGGAAGCAGCGGGATAATTGTTAGGAATGAGAGCAACCAATACGGGTCTGGCAATTTCCAGAGGGCTTGCAGCATGAAATATGAAACAAATACAGCTACTCCTAATGAAGTTTTTCCCCCTTTGTATACTTCCTTGAAAAGCGCATAGGTCCAAATGGGAGCGAAGAACGCCCGCCAAAAAGGTCTAATGCTTTCTCGGTCTTCATCCTTGATGTAACTCCAACATTTGTAGCACCAATAAAGCTCATAAAACCCAAGTGTTGCCACAGATAATATTACAAACTTAAATGGAGCTGTATTATGGTATTTTGACATATTCTTTTTCTATATTTCCCCGTACAGTGTTATATGCGTAAGTCAGCTTTGTATAACTCGGAATGTTTTTATAAAACTAATCGTCACTATCTAGCTCCACTGCAAATCTTGCAATCATTACCTGACGGCTTTTTGGCGCGGTAGACGCCGACGATGAATTTATGTGGATACTGTTTAAAATTTTTGGGATTAGTTTTATCCCGATAAGGGAATAACCGAAGCGCATTTGAGTTGCTGGAGAGATGATGACTGAGACTAGAGACCTGAGAAGATGGCTCGAAACCTAGTCAAGTCCAGGGGACGCGACGGGTGGCACTAGGGACGTATTTATCGTGTCCAATCATCCAATCGACTTCGAGCACGGGGATCCCATGACCGACCGCGTCGAGCAGTTTGTAGGTGGTTGCTTGGAAGTTGTTGGCCTTCCCAAGTGGCAGCTTTTTGATTGTGTAGTGCGTGTTCGACGAACGCGGCTTTTTCGAGGACGGCGGCTGACGGCTCTCTGCCCTTCTCGGTCCAAGGCTGGAGGTTGAACGGAGCTTGGCGAGGCTTTTTTGATCTTGTTCAGGTTGGAGCGTAGGCGATCCCATGTGTCTTCCATGGTTTTGAATAGCCCATTTTGGAGCATAAGATTGCCACGATCGCCCTCGTCCAGCACCCTGCCGTGGGTTTCAGGTCGAAGTCGATCGGGATCGGCGAAAGTTGATTGTGGCGGGCGTGCGGGCGGATGGTGGTGCGCTAGACTCCCATAGAGGAGAGGATCACGCAGAGACGCGAAGACGCAAAGAGCATAGTTTAACTGGGTTTCACTCAATTATAAACGTCTGTTTTCTTGACCCGTATACTGCCCATAACACACTGCGATTCATGGGAATTTTCGATAATGTGCTCAGTAATGGCATTTCAAATATTAAATGGGTTAAAGAATGGCGTATTTTTTTAAGCAACTTACCAAAGATAAAAGATGCGATCGCCAAAGGGACGACATCCACGATGAGTGGCGTCTCAAAATCGGCACTCGCCCTTTACGGTCGCTTACTGATCTCCAATGCAGACATTGAAGAATTAGCTGAAGACCTAGAAGACCAAGGTGGGCGCTATCGTGAACTGATCAACGGGGTATTAATCAAAAAGGATAGGTTCAAAGACAGTTTCGCACTCGGGGGCGAAATCTATTTATTAGACAATTTACCCGACAGTTTCCCAAATGACATCGAATCATCCTATGCGTCTCAATATCCAAATCTAGCTTCCAATCACTCACTGAGTGACCACATTGATTCACTTGATGCCTCACAACAAATGGGCTTCATCTCAGGCTTAAAAGGTAAACTCTTCGAGCAGAAGTATACAGATTATTTAAATAATGGTGAGTTACCCGATGGATATATTGCCTCTTTGGCCGAAAGCCCGACGCAAAAAGGATGGGACATTGCGATACATGATACAGAAGGAAACCTAGACCAAGTTCTTCAAGCCAAAGCGACTGGATCTGTTGACTACATACAAAGTGCTTTTGAAAAATACCCTCAAATTGATGTAGTCACCACCGACGAAGTTTACTCACAGCTTGTAATGCAGGGCGTATCGGAAGGACTGTTAAACTCAGGGATTTCAAACCAAAGTATGGTCGACTACGTTACAAGTGCGACAGGTACTCTTGATGCTGGACTAGATCTAACTGATTTCTGTCCTCCTATCATAACGTGGGCACTCATTGCATTCACTTCTTACAAAGATCCAAACTTAACAAACGTTGTTGAGAAAGCTGACGACGGTGGAATACGTCTCGGTAAAGCCTATTTTGCCTACATTCTGGGAGTTGGCGTCACGGCAGTTACCAACACCTGGTGGTTAGGATTGGCAACTTCTGTCGTGAGTCGAGCTAGCTGCGATGAAGGTTACCGAAGATTTGAGCTATTGAGCGAGATGAAGAAGGCAAAGCACACCAACCGTGGGATCATTCGGAGATGGACATCCGACGTCAGGTCAGTAGCGCCAGCGTAATAGATCACCCACACCGGGGAGATAAATGGGGTCATGTCGTTATCTTTGCAATTACCAGTATTTAGTCAGTGATTGATCTATCAAAATAGCTCCCCTCGAAGGCCCTAAGGACAGCAGCGCGATTTCGCAGGAAACTTCTTAGGGTAAATTTTTTCTATTTTAGGGCTAAGTGGTTCTTGGCAGGGCTGCCCTAATTTAGGACAGCCTTTTTCATGGCTTTTTAAGACCTTTTACAGATAGCCAATCGACCGCTAGGTCACATGAAATAGGCTTTTGCAGCTTTTGAAGGTTTTACAGTAAGTGCTTAGGAGCAAATTGATTTAGATTCTTCTCTGTTACTCTTCTCTGAAATCTTAATGACTTAAAAGCTGGCTATGTAAGCCATATGTAACAAAGGCATTCAGAGTTAACCTAAAACTTTACATTTAGATTCGTAAGTTTTTGCTAAAAAGAGCCTTATAGATAGTGGTGGAGCATAGGAGAGTCGAACTCCTGACCTCTTGCATGCCATGCAAGCGCTCTACCAACTGAGCTAATGCCCCCAAGGGAAAGTTGGGAAAATGGATATACCTTGGTGTCCGTCAATAGAAAATAGTCATTCGGCAAAAAACACCGTGCGGCTCGAATTCATCTTGATGTATCGCTTCAAGGTTTGCGCTGTGGATGGCCTCGCGCTCATGATCGGAGCATGTTACGCATTCGACTCTGGCAATGGCCGAACCTCTTCGCACTGGATGCGGCGCTGATTGCACTGGTCTGGCAGGCGACCTTCGCCGGAGTACTGGGGTTACAGATCAGTGCGGTGACTCAAATTGTGCTTTGCCTGTCTGTCTGGTTAACTTATATCGCGGATCGCTTGTTTGATGTCGCAAAACGCCCACTCCAAAAACTGCATTCGGCTCGACACCGCTTTGCGAAGCAATACTTCACCACACTCTGGCGCTGCTGGTGGTGCGTTTTATTAAGCAATATCGGAATCGCGTTCACAGGGCTGACAACTTCTCAACTGAAGAACGGCGCAGCACTGCTAACGCTCTGCTTACTATACACTGCCTTAAACCAAAGACTCTCTCGACGCTTCTTCCCCAAAGAACTCTGCGTCGCAATCATCTATACCGGCGGCGTGATCGTCTTCCTGCTACCCAATGCAACCCTCTGGCCACCGGCGTGTGCACTGGCGCTACTGTGTCTGACTAATTGCTTAATGATTGGTGCGAAAGAGAAGTGCATCGACACCGCCCTGCAAGTGCGCTCACTCTCTCGGCTCCCTACGCTATTTATCATTACTCTGAAGATTATCTGCGCCCTCTCACTGTGTTTTTTAAATCAAGCGTGGGCCCTGCCAATAGGCCTATCGCTAGGTGCGCTCTGGATCATCGACGCCTACCAAGAGCAACTCTCTGTAGAGACATTTCGAGTTCTTACAGACAGCGCCTTACTCATCGGTCCAAGCGTTGCATTCTGCCTGCAGCTCTAACTAGACGACAAACCTAGACGGTCGCGATCCACATAATTAATCCGGATTTAGCACTGCCCCAGCGAAGGTCGCGCGAATGGCCCAAAGTCACGGCACTAGAAAGCGGGTGCCAACGCCACTCGAAATCCGATCGCATTACTCTTTGTATCACCGCGAATCTCATCGCGAGCGGCACAACGCACGCGAACTGCAAAATCCTCCCAGCTGCCTCCACGGACGACTACACGGAGCCCTTCGTCTCTCGGACGTGGATCCACTAGCGAACCACCATAAAGACGACCATTATATCGGTCCAAAGTCCATTCGGCGAGATTACCGTGCGTATCGTGTAGCCCGAAATCATTTGGTGGATACGAACCCACAGGCAAGGTGCCATAATGATCTAGGTTACTTACCTGAGACTCGGCATCGAATGGATAGACTCCACTGAAATTACCATTAGAAACATCAGCTTGATCACCAAAGGTAAACGGCGCGACTGAGCCCGAACGAGCGGCATATTCCCACTCTGCTTCTGTCGGCAATCGATATACATAGCCCTCCGGTAAGCGTCCGGCTCCTCTTTCAATATTTGTCAAGACTTGGCAATATAGCCTTACGTCTTCCCATGAAACATTGTCTACTGGAAAGCTCTCACTAGTCACTGACGAAGGATTTTGACCCATCACCTCGGAATACTGCGCCTGAGTCACCTCATATTTTCCAATCCAGAACCCCTGATTAAAACGAACCGCCGTCTGCGGTCCCTCATTCGGCAAGCGCCCTACTTCTTCAATCGGACTACCCATAAGGAATTTTCCCGCCTCAACCCAGCAGAGCTTCAAAGCTAAATAAGGCATCGTCCACTCGGCCCCAGGCTCAGGCCCTGGAATTTGCACAGGTTCAACCTCCCATGTAATACGTTCATCGGGCTTCAACTTAAAGTGTCTCACCATCGTAAGATAATCCTTCATTCGCAGTTCGAGCTCAACACGTTGATTGGCAGCCAAAGAAACAATACCATCTAAAACATCGACATCCACTCCTGCCACACGCACTTCAACTTCCAACTCCGTCGGTACCACCAACTCGACCTGCCCAGGTACTGGCTGCATTAAATAAGTTAGCGTTTGATCCACTCGATCCTCGACCTTCACAGTTTGTAATTCTGACACATATAGCGGATGCAGTAAGCGCACCGTATGAGTCCCCTCAAGGACTGCCTTCAATACCTCTGAATCATATGCGAGTTGCTGCCCATCTAGCTCCACTAACAGGTCATCCATCAATCCGGAGACCCCACTACTAGGGGCACCTGCAAAAGTAACCGCAAAACCAAGCTCTGCCGAGCGTAAGACCAACGCGCCAAAATCAACCACTTCATGCTCGCCAGATTCCACATTAACGCGGCGACTATCGGTGCGATAGCCTTGAGATTGCACGGCCACAATGTAGTTTCCATTGCCCTCGGATGCATCGATTGTTACGGGTGAAGGTCCCACGTAGATACTATTTACCAAGACACGGGCACCCTCGGGTTGAGTCCGCACAGTCACACTCGAAGGCAACTCCGCCAATACGACCTGCATCAGCGCGCCACTCAGATCTTCTAAAGTCGTAGGCAAGTATCCCATCTTCCGGATAATAATACGATCAAACTCGTCAAAATCCCCCCGCTTTAAATTAAATTGTCCGTCCGCATCTGTCGTACCGAGCTCTACTTCTAGATTTTCTTCATTCAGGAGGGCAATTACCGCTCCAGGTTGAGTCTGAATTCGCAAATCCTCCGACGCTGACTGCAACTCAATATTAATTCTAGGCAAGGCAACATTCCCAATAGACACCGGCAACTGCTGCTCTAAATACTGCGGAGCAGAAATTCGCACATTATAATCCCCAGGCTGCACAACCAGATCAAGCCCACCCTCTCTAGTGCTAAAGACAGCATCGATACCAACAAACCGGACCTGAGCCCCCACCGGCGTCACATTAAGTTGTAAATTCGGCGATTCACCATCGGCCGCCACTGACACCACTTGCGTATTTTCTAAGTGCTCGACAAATATTGAATGCAAGAAAGATGAGACTAAGCCCGTCAAACTCAGACCAACTAAACCAATCACCGCCAAGCGATAGATTCGAGTTGCTAGCTCGCCACGTGCCTCAATTCCCTTTGGCACTGGAATTCGATCAATCTGTCGTTGAATCAAGCCTCCACGTTCTGGCTCCAGTTCGTCCGCCGTCCCCTTCAAAGCCAGAAGCATGCTCCTGCAAGATTGATACCGATCATCTCGGCTTCGCTTAAGCGTCGTCTCAATCAGCGCATCCCAAACTTTCGGGAGATCATCCACAATGGTTGACGGAGCCTCGTACTTAGACAGGTCCGCTTTCTGCCCTGTCAAAAGCCAATACGCAATATTACCCGAAGCAAAAATATCCACTCGCGCATCTTCAACGATCCCGTGACGATACTCAGGACTCATCACATCAAACGAATTAAGTCGCTCGGATGCCACATTTGCACCCAGCGGACAGACCGATGCCGAAACGATCGACTCAAACAACTCAATGCCCAAAGTCGCCTTCACACCCAAACCGAGCACCTGTATAGAGCCATCGCTCTGTATGAAAATGAGGTCCGTATCCAGATCACGATGGTCCACACCTTGCGCATGCGCATACCCTAAAATCCCTAACAGCAAAGCCAAGATACGCCCAACGTCTTCAGCATCGACTCCCGGCTTCGCATGCTCAGCGAAATATTGACTCAAGCTTTGTCCCTTGACTGCATCCATAAAGATGCAGTGCCGTTGATTTATCAAAGCACAATCCTGAATCTGTGGAATGCCCTCATGATTAATCGCCTTCAGCGCCGTCTGTAAGCCCTCTAAACGTTTCAAACATTTCGCATCCTCAATAGTTCGCGGGTGAAACACACAGAGCGTCACATCACGCAAATCACGCACATGCTGCATATGGTAGTAATTCGCCAACAAGCTCGAACTAATACACTTAACGACACGAAAATTCCCAAAGCTTTCTCCTGACTTAAGCATACTATTGTTTAAGCGCTCTTTACTTGAATCAGATGAAGCCGATTCGGACTGCATATTCTTTTTATCCATTCCGTTTAATCAAGCGTTTGCAAAAAAATCTTGGACCGATTCTACGATCGTCTCTACGGCAGCCAGCTTGCCTTCCCCCTCATATCCACAAGCGAGCATACCACTCTGCGGTTCAATAAAATGATAGCCGCGCGAACGAAGCGTCTTAATGTTTTCTTGAGTCGCCACATGTGCCAACATCTTACCATTCATCGCAGGCGCCAACATAACTGGTGCAGGTGTTGCTAAATGAATCGACGAGAGTAAGTCTGGCGCGAGTCCCTGCGCGAATAATGCGAGGCAATGTGCGGTCGCTGGAGCTACGAGGACGAGGTCTGCCCGATCCGCCAACTCAATATGTCCGGGTTGCCAGCCCTCCTCTTCCTTCCACAGATCCGATACGACCGGATTACGTGAAAGCACCTGCAAAGTAAGCGGTTGTATAAATCGACAAGCTTCTGCGGTCATCACCGGATACACTTGCGCGCCGGCTTCGGTCAAGCGACTAGTGATATCGGCAGCCTTGTAGGCTGCAATCGATCCCGTAATGCCCAAAATAATAGTGCGCCCTTTTAAGTCTAAATTAATCTCTGCCACAGTTATTAAATTTGAGAGGAATACAGTCCACAAACAAGACTTAAGTAATACACGCTCGACCTCGCTTGATGCAAGCACGCGCTTGACAGTCCCTAAATCGAATGAATGCTTAACCGATGCATGTATTATTCGCAAAAGCGATACGCCTAACAAGCGCACGACAACTTCTCCCCTTTGGGGACATAAAGTAATTCGTTTGCGGGCTCAATGCCCGCGCATAATAATCAAGCGAGCCAATGCTCCCACCGCGATACAGAGACGCGCCGCACCAGAACGCGCCTCGAAACCCGAAACAAACACTCCAGTAGCGAACCCATTTTCAGCATGCAAAAAGGCACCATCACTAAGTACCGGCCCTTTCAGCAAATTAATTTGCCCGACCGCACATGGCCGGACAAGACGATCACCACCGCCCCGATCTGGGCAAGTGTCGATCTTCGCGACGGCAATCAAGCCCTTGCGATCCCAATGAACGTAGACGAGAAGGTCGAGTTCTTCGAATTACTAGTCGCCACCGGATTCAAAGAAATTGAGGTCGGCTTTCCCTCCGCCAGCGATACCGAGTTCAACTTCATCCGCCGCTTAGTCAAAGAAGACCGCATCCCATCAGACGTAACTTTGCAGGTGCTGGTTCAAGCGCGAGAACATCTAATCCGCCGCACCTTCGAAAGCTTGGAGGGCGTGCCCAAAGCTATCGTACACTTATATAACTCGACCTCGCCGTTACAGCGCCGCGTCACTTTCAACATGAGCAAAGAAGAGATCAAACAGATTGCTACCGAAGGCACTCAATTGATCAAAAGTCTCGTTTCCACCCTTCCAGCCACCAAAGTTCGCCTAGAGTATTCCCCTGAGAGTTTTTCAGACACTGAAGTCGATTATGCCTTGGAAATTTGCGAAGCCGTGATTGATGTCTGGCAACCGACCACCGCGAACAAAATCATCCTGAATCTTCCCGCCACAGTTGAAATGGCAACGCCGAATGTACACGCCGACCAAATCGAATGGTTCTGCCGCAACTTGAGAGATCGCAATACAGCGATTATTTCTTTACACACGCACAATGATCGCGGCACTGGGGTCGCGGCTACCGAACTTGGCTTAATGGCTGGCGCAGATCGTGTCGAAGGCACGCTTTTTGGCAACGGCGAGCGCACCGGTAATCTCGATATCGTAACCGTTGCGTTGAATCTCTACACACAAGGCGTCGATCCCAAGCTCGACTTTAGCAATTTGAATCAAACGCGAGAGACATACGAGCGTGTTACGCGTATGCATGTGCCAGACCGCCATCCGTATGCCGGTGACTTGGTCTTCACCGCATTTTCTGGCTCGCATCAAGATGCGATCAAGAAAGGCATGGATTTGCGCCAAAAGGGAGGAGAACCAGGCGCACACTGGCAAGTCCCCTACTTGTTAATCGATCCAGCCGATCTAGGCCGCGACTACGAGGCAATCATCCGCATTAACAGCCAAAGTGGTAAAGGAGGCGTCGCATATATTTTATCTCGTGAGTTCGGACTCGATTTACCGAAGGTCATGCATCCCGAAGTCGGCCTCGTGATCAATAACGCCGCCGATCAAGACAACTGCGAATTAAAATCTACCGAAGTGCACGAAATCTTTCGACGCGAATACGTGAATTTAAGTAGTCCGCTTGAGTTGCTCTCGATTCAACGCAAAGACTTCTTCGATACTGGCGAGGTCAGCATCGACGCTCAAATCAACTTCAACGGTGAGCGGCTTACGATCTCTGGTCGCGGCAACGGCCCAATTAGCGCCTTTGCCAAGGCACTTGATAGCCAGGGTTGGAAGCACTTTACGCTCCTAGACTATCGCCAGCACTCGATCGGCAGCGGCTCGGCAACAGATGCCGCGGCCTACATTCAAATCGAGCACGAAAGCGGCTTGATTTGCTACGGTTGCGGAATCAATCCGAATATTGAACTCGCTGGCTTGCACGCCCTAGTGAGCGCGTTTAACCGCGCTCATGCAGCACATCCAGAATCACATCTCGGATAGTCGCTGCTTCTAAGTTTCCTTCGACTAGGCGCTGTATCCCTACCAGTTTACAGCGCTCCTTCGAGACTGCTTGCCCATCTGGAACGACCCCCAGCAACACTTGCGAAGACTTTGAGCCAGATACGGCAGAAATCTGTCTGGCTAATTCGAGACCAGCGACTTCTTTTCCCATCCCGATAAAAACCATATTATAACGACGGCGCTGAAAGGCATCCGCACTTAAGTCATAACTCGGAGCGTGGTGCGGCGCGTAGCCCAACTGGCGACAGGCAAGTAACAGATGCTCAACTTCACCTCGATCTCCGACCACTAAAATATCGCAAGGGTGCTTTTCGACGATACGCTCCACCACCTCAGCTAGACGATCGGACGGAGGTGATACTACAGAGACTTCCTCGATCAACTTGATCCGCACCACAAAACCAAACACAGCCCCCTCACCCTCGCGACTTTCCGTCCAAATCCGTCCTCCCATCGCATGGACTAAGCGCTTGCAGATCGCCAATCCGAGCCCAGTACCACCATACTTACGAGTTGTTGAGGCATCCACTTGGCTAAATGCCTCAAACAGTAAATGTTGCCGATCTTTCGGAATGCCAATTCCACAATCACTCACTAATACCTCAAGATAGTCATGATCGAGTTGGTCAAGATATCCGATCGGTTCCAAGGCATCAGGACGACGCTCCAAAGGTAATTCGCTTAACTTAATAGGACGCACGGCGATTCCTACTTCGCCCGCGTCTGTAAACTTGAGTGCGTTTGCCAATAAATTTTGTACGATCTGCCGCAATCGTTCCATGTCACCGAGCGCAAACTCTGTAAGTGCCGGATCTAAACTCAGCCGAAGCGAAACATTGAGCTCGGCAGCTCGAATCTTGAAGAGCTTTACACAATCCTCAAAGCACAGATGCAACGGAAATTCCTGCATCTCTAAATCCAGACGTCCAGACTCGATTTTCGAGAAATCTAAGATATCATTCACCAGAAAAAGCAGACTCTTACCGCTCGAATAGATCGTCTGCGACAGATCCAGTTGCTCCTCATCCAGCCCACTCTCGTTTAAGAAACTCGACAACCCAATAATTGCATTCAAAGGCGTGCGAATCTCATGAGAGATCGTCGCGATGAAATACCCCTTTGCCCGATTACCCGCCTCCGCACGATCCTTTGCCTGCTTCAAATCGATCTCAATGCTCTTTCGAGCAGTGATGTCCTGCATCGTCCCCATGATTCGAGTCGCACGACCAAACACATCACGATCTTGCACCACGATCCGATCTTGCACCCAGATGAATTCAGCTGCGCCCTTACAGATACGATAATCGATTTCCAGTGGCTCCGATCCATTATCAATGAACCTCACATACGCCGCCAACACTCGATCACGATCATCCGGATGAATCCGCTCCTGCCATTCCTTTTTATGATCATGCACATCTATCGAGTCTAGTTCCAGAATACGGGACCAATTCACATCACGAAAAATTTCACCACTGCCCAGGTCCTGCTCCCAGAAGCCCATCTCCACTGTATCCAGCGCCATGCGTAATCGATGCTCACTCAATCGAATCTGCTCCTCGTAGAGGCGCAATGAGGTCTCATCAACCAGCAACGATAAGGTGCCCTCTCCTTCAGACTCATTAATAAAGACTTTCAAAGTTAACAAGGTCATCGCGTTAGACCGCCCAGTATTGTCGATTAAATCAACTTGCTGATAACGGATCGTACCATCATCCGAGCTGAACAGCGCCTCTCGATCTACCTCCCACTGTTCGCCAAGATCAACTGGAGGAGCCTGTAATTCTGAATTCATAATCTCGGGTACGCTTCTCGGAGAGAAACTCGCCCAGCGCTCATTAATTAAGACAGTACGACCATTGCGCGAGCGTACCCAAATACCGATTGGCAATGCATCTAGCACCCGATGCATTAAATGCTCACGTTCGTCCGCAAGGTCTACCGTGCGTAAATGATAGCCCACAACAATCGCACAGATAAACGTAATCAAAATGAATAGAACCAACACCCCGATCGCAAACAATAGATGCTCACCGAAAGAACCCTGCGCAAATACACCGACGCCTGACAACCACGCATAAGCGACAATCAACACCAATAGAGCTGCGACCCCTAGCGCGCCTGACATTTGATAGCGCAGCCCCAAGCCAATCGCCAGCGCCATAGCAAAGGGTAAAAATAGTGGCTCCAGCACTCCACCACCACCATTCGAATGAAACGTTAAAATCAGAAATACAGCAAACACACCCAAGCTGATCGACAACTCGACATAATTCCAACAGCGAGTATTTATTTGACCCAAAGAAATCGATTCTGGCATCTTTATTCGCTTCATTACTTTTGCTGATCTTGACAAATTTATTCGAAAATAGAGCATTCAAGACAAGCAAAGATTCCGCAAGCCTTTAGCTACTCGGCTACTTCTGGTAGAATCCCATCTGCTCAGCTATTCGACTACTTGGGCCAAACCGAGACGTCACCACTTTCGGCTAAACTGTAATGACTATGAAATTTTCTAAATACCACGCTCTCGGGAACGACTATCTTGTCCTCGACCCTAAAGACGCTAGCGAACTGCCTAACCAACTAGACACCGTGCGTATTTGCCACCGCAACTTCGGCCTCGGCTCCGATGGTATCCTCTACGGGCCACTTGCTAGCGACAAAGCCGACTTCGGTCTGCGGATCATGAATCCAGACGGTAGCGAAGCCGAAAAGAGCGGTAACGGATTGCGAATTTTCGCCCGCTACCTCTACGACATTGGCAAAGTCCGCAACGACGCTTTCACCGTTGATACACTCGGAGGTGTCGTCACCTGTATAATCAGCGACGGTGCCGCCTCGATCAAGGTTGATATGGGCAAAGTACGTTTCCCGATGGACCACATTCCCATCGACGGCCCCGAGCAAGCGGATCACGACATCGGCCAGCAACTGAGCATCAACGGCACCGACTACACCGTCTATCTAGCCGACATTGGCAATCCTCACTGCGTCGTGCCACTGGTCGAAATCTCGGAAAAACTCGCCTGCACAGACGGCGCGGCAATCGAAGTCGATCCCACCTTTCCTAACCGCACCAACGTGCAGTTCCTTAAAATTCTCGACCGCAACAACATCCAGATCGAAATATGGGAACGCGGCGCAGGCTACACCCTCGCCTCTGGCTCCAGCAGCAGTGCCTCCGCAGCGGTGGCTCACCGAATCGGCCTCTGCGATCGCGCCATCACCGTGCACATGCCTGGCGGCAAGATCGCGATAGAAATCGGCGACGACTACGCAGTTTGTATGACAGGCCCTGCCACCCGTGTGGCTGACATGGAATTCGACCTCGAAGCCCTCGATTTCAGCGACAAAGACTAATGCCTCTCAGCCCTCAGGTCTCCCCTCTCAGCCCTCAGCCCTGAAGTCTCCCCTCTCAGCTCTCAAAGCCCACCCGCGCGGTGGGTTTTCTCGGTTACTGATCAATCTCACAGGAGGGCACTTGATTTTTGCAAAAATGCTATTAGCGTCCCGCCTTTCATTTTAAACAAATCCAAGACATATTATGAGCACACACACACCTGAACGCCACGAATTCCAAGCGGAGGTCAAACAAGTCCTCGATATCGTGGTACACTCTCTCTACACGGATAAAGAGATCTTCGTCCGTGAGCTAATCTCGAATGCCTCCGATGCCACCGAGAAGCTGCGACACACGCAGCTCTCAGAGAAAGACATCTTCGATGCGGATCTGGATCTAGAGATCCAAGTCACTTCCGACGAAGAAGCCGGCACCATCACGATCCAAGATTTTGGAATCGGCATGACGCACGACGAGCTCATTGAAAACCTCGGCACCATTGCTCACTCAGGTTCCAAAGCCTTCCTCAACGCACTCAAAGCAGGTGGCGAGCGCAACGAAAACTTAATCGGCCAGTTCGGCGTAGGCTTCTACTCCGTCTTCATGGTAGCCGATTCCGTAAAGGTCTACACCCGCACATGGCAACTTGAAGGTGACTGCCTCTGCTGGTCCAGCAACGGCGATGGCGCTTACGAAATCGAGCAAGTCGAAGGTGAACGGCGCGGCACACGCATTGTCTTCACCCTTAAGGATGAGTATAAGGAGTTTGCCCAGAAGGATAAACTCGAAGGGATCATCAAACGCTACTCAAGCTTTGTGCAGTTTCCGATCAAGGTCGATGGCGACGAGTTTAAGACCGTCCAAGCGCTCTGGCTCAAAGGCAAAAGCGATATCACTGACGAGGAATACAAAGAGTTCTACAAATTCCAGGCCAACGCCTTTGATGATCCACGCTTCTGGTTGCACTTCGCCGCAGACGCACCGATTTCGATCAACACATTACTCTTCGCTCCCACTGAAAACATGGAAGGCTTCGGCTTCGGCCGAATGGAATCAGGCGTCGCGCTGTATTGCCGCAAGGTCCTAATTGACAGCGATCCCAAGGGTCTACTACCCGATTGGCTCCGCTTTCTACGTGGCGTCGTCGATAGTGCCGACTTGCCGCTCAACATCTCCCGTGAGTCGATGCAAGACAGCGCGTTGATTCAGAAGCTCAACAAAGTCATCACTAAGCGATTCCTCAAGACGCTCGAGGAAAAGGCGAAAAAAGAGCCTGAAGTGTTCAACGATTTCTGGAAATCCTTCGGCATCTTCCTTAAGGAAGGTGTGACCACCGATTTCACGCACCGCGATCAATTGCTCAAACTCCTTCGCTACGAGTCCTCTTATACCGAGGAAGGCAGCAACACCAGCCTCGCCGACTACCTCTCACGTGCGCCCGAAGGTCAGAAAGAGATCTATTACCTATCTGGAGCCAGTCGCAGCGCGATAGAGACAGGGCCTTACTTCGAAGCCTTCAAGGCGCGTAATATCGAAGTTCTGTACCTCTACGAACCAATCGACGAATTTGTCATGAACCACGCCCGCGCTTTTGAAGAGAAGAGCTTCATCTCAGCCGACGCGGACGGTATCGACCTCGAAGCCATTGCGCCAGAGACAGACACCGACAAGGAAGATGCCTTGGCAACTGACGCGGTCGAAGGGCTTTGCGCATTCATCAAAGAAAAGCTTGGCAACGACGTCAGCGAAGTCGCAGCCAGCGACCGCCTCGTGGGTAGCCCCGCGATGATCGTCAACGGCGACAAGATGATGACTGCTCAGATGCGCAAGATGATGAAGGCGATGCAGCAACAGCAAGGCGACGATGCCAGCGCGATGGGTGCAGAGCCACCCGTCAAACTACAGATTAACCCACGCCACGCATTGGTGAAAAACCTCGCCGAGCTGCGCGGCTCCAACGAAGAACTCGCGGGTTTGATCAGTGAGCAACTCCTCGACAATGCACGCGTCGCAGCGGGACTCCTCGAAGATCCGTCTGCCATGATTCAGCGCAACTATAAGATCCTCGAGCAACTTAGCTCGAAATAAAATGCTTTGATACATGTGCTTAGCAATGGAGTGAGGGCGACCCGCCCTCGTTAATGGTTACCGTGGGCAAGTCGCCCACACGCCTGTAACTATTCATGATCGCAAAGCGCGTGGCTTAAAAAATCCTAGTGTGCAGTGGCATTGAGATTTATCCCGCGATCTCTGGACTCAGCCAAGAACACTATATAAATGCTTACAACAAAACGCCGCCTTTCAGCCGAAAGGCGGCGTTTTTGTAAAGACTCAACGGACTGTGGATTAGTCGCGGTAGCCAGGGATTTCACCAGACTTGTATTGGTCCATTAACAAGCCTTCATTGTGGGCGTCATGAGACCCGGCCATGTCCGATACTGCGTTTGGGTGCTCAGAGTCTCCTCCGTCAGAGGCAGACACCGCCTCATCGGTGGAAGCACAAGCAGTCAAAAAGAAAGTGATACCAAGAAGCGCTAGAAGTTTTATAAATTTCATAATTTGGATATTAGTTATAGGTTAAGTTACTATTTTATAATTTGTTAATAAAAATGTAACCTTGTTTTGGATTAGTTTTATTTAAATTCGCTAAACGCTGAATTGAGAGAATGTGAGGCCGCTGGTGGGCTTGCCTTAAGGGCCAAAGTGACTAATTTGACTAGGAATCTTATTCACTCCAATCATGTCTGAAAAAATAAAAACAGCGCAGTTGGTATTTTCTTACTTTCACTGTGAGCTGAGTTGCTTGGCGTTTAAGCAACGCACGCTCTACCAAGAGCTCCAGCAGACCGATACCCTTATGGTTTCGGACACTCTCCTCACGACTCGCGCTGCCTGCTAATTTCAATCCACTTTGCTGTGCCCAAAAAACCAACATCTAAGCGCGCCTCGAAATCTAGCGGGCGAAAGTCACCACAACAGACACATTGGACTAAGCATTTGCTGACCCGAATCATCTTGGTGTTCATCACTGCGGCGCTGGTCAGCCACTATTGGCCACAGCTACGTAATCTCACTGACTTCAGCAAGGGCTCATCCGCACGCGCGATCAACGGTACAGCCGAACTACAGATCGCACTGGCCCGTGTAGGATTCTCCCCTGGCTCCATTGACGGTGCATCTGGTACGCAGACCCAAGCCGCCCTACTCGCCTACCAAACCAGTCACGGCTTACCACGCTCCGGCGCATTCGATGCCGACACCGCGCAGCTCCTACAAATCCAAGAGCCAGTGTTTATAACGCGCCGACTTCGAACAGATGATTTTGCCGCAATTGGCCGCAAGCCGCAGGACTGGCGCGCCCGCGGCGAGCTCGGTCGAATGCGCTACAACTCACTACTGGAAATGGTTGCCGAGCAAGCCCAATGCGACCCCGACTACATCGCCAGCCTCAACCCCGGCATCAACTGGGATCAACTCGACACTGGCAACAAGGTGCGCATCCCCCACCTGCCGGCCTTCCGCGTCCAGCAAGCGGCGGCCTATATACAAATCACACTCGCCAAGCGTACACTGCGCGTTTTCAGCGCCGACCATCGCCTGCTTTTCCATTGCCCCGTCAGCATCGCACGCCGCGTTGACAAACGTCCCAGCGGCGAACTCCGCGTCAAAGTCCGCGTCGATCAGCCCAACTATACCTTCAACCCCGCGATCCTCACCAACACCGCACAGCGCGAAGGCATTACCCAAAAATTTATTATTCAGCCTGGCCCCAACAATCCAGTCGGCACCGTCTGGATCGGTCTAAATCTGCCTAGCTATGGCATCCACGGCACCGCCGAACCCGAGAAAGTTGGCCGCACCGAATCCAGCGGCTGCTTTCGCCTCGCTAACTGGAATGCCCAAACCCTGCTCGACGCCGTGCACGTAAACATGCCGATCTACGTGGAACCGTAGACTAACGTTGAAGGAAGCTCTGATGCTCAGCCAGCTTCAATTCGGTTTTTCTGATCTTCAACTTAATCGCTTCAATGTCATTAGATACAGTCCGACGTTGTGCCTTAGTCTCCGCCGCAGGAAGCCGATATTCCTTTAGTAATCTCCACTCTTCGTGAAGATCCACTAGGACTTTATGCATGCCACTGATGTGGAGGTCTTTGACTGACACCTCTGACACCTCTGACACCTCTGACACCTCTGACACCTCTGACACCTCTGACACCTTAAAATACCAATAGACCTTACACTTCGACAACAAGCTTAAGTTACCAATCTCACAAGTAGAGCGCTTGCCGTCCGACTGACGCTTGAAAGTCACCTGCGACTGCCCTCGAGATAAAAGTACGACTTCCATCGAACGGCCATCCGTATGTGACAAGGTCGTGTGAACCGGCAGATTCTGGCCGTAATTCTCATAACACCAAAAACCAGACCCCAGAATAAGAATTAAAAATAAAAAACTTTTCATAATATATTATTGTCGATCTGAAATTTTGCTCTGCAAATCTACCCTCTCCGCCTGCAGTTTTTCCACCTCACGCCGAATTGTTCGTTTCTCAGTGTTCCCATTACTACTG